>Ga0326728_10001132_pt1 | contig 96634 bp, 105 predicted proteins | sample MB3enrmetagenome_FD_207602 | JGI IMG/M metagenome (GOLD analysis project Ga0326728, IMG submission 207602) | Lab enriched peat soil microbial communities from McLean, Ithaca, NY, United States - MB31MN | ecosystem: Environmental > Terrestrial > Soil > Wetlands > Peat | place: USA: New York...
CATCCTCAACAAAGACGAGGGCGGCAGGCACACCCCGTTTTTTAAGGGCTACAAGCCGCAGTTTTATTTCCGCACGACGGACGTTACTGGCTCGATAGAGCTTAAGGACGGGGCGGAAATGATCATGCCCGGAGACAACACCGAGATGACGATAACGCTGATCACGCCGATAGCGATGGAAAAGGGACTGCGCTTTGCGATACGCGAAGGCGGCCACACGGTGGGCGCGGGCGTCGTCACAGAAGTCATCGCGTAACCCCTATGGGGTTCTCGAATAGCAAATAATTTGCTAAAATAGAAAATTGCTGCCTGAGAGGAAGCTAAAGATGGTGGATGAAAACAAAGCGAAAGATGCAAAAGGCGTCAAGCTCGAAGGTCAGGACAGGATCCGCATAAACCTGCGCTCCTACGACCACCGCATGCTTGACCAGTCGGTCGCCAGAATAGTGGAGACCGCGCGCCGCACCGGCGCCGTTGTGGCGGGACCGGTCCTGCTGCCGACGAAAATACGCAAATACACGGTGCTGCGCTCGCCGCATACGGACAAAAAGTCCCGCGAGCAGTTCGAGATGCGCATGCACAAGCGGCTTATCGATTTGAAGAGCCCCACCTCCAAGACGGTGGACGAGCTGATGAAGCTCGACCTTCCCGCCGGCGTGGACGTGGAAATAAAGAAGTAGCCCGGAGAGTAACGTAAACTATGGCAGATTTGAATGCTTCTGAAAATGCCGCTGTGAAAGAAACCGCGGCGCCGGCGTCGGCCTCAAAACCCGCCCCGGCAGGACTGAGGGTAATCCTCGGCGAGAAAGTTGGCATGACCCAGCTTTTTGACGCCAGGGGCCATCTGCGCCCGGTTACGGTCATCAAGGCCGGCCCGTGCACAGTCACCAATGTCCGCACCCCCGAGCGCGACGGCTACAGTGCCGTCTGCATCGGCTACGGCTCGATTGACGCCAAGAAAGTCAACAAGGCGCAGACCGGCCATTTCGCCAAGCTCGGCATCGCTCCCTCCAGGAAGATGCGCGAGTTCCGCCTCTCCGACACAAAGGGCTACGAGGTGGGACAGATCGTGACCGCCGACGCGCGCTTTGCCGTCGGCGATTATGTGGATGTGCAGGGCGTAACGAAGGGACACGGTTTTGCCGGCGGCATGAAACGCCACGGCTTTAAGGGTCTGCCGGGCTCCCACGGCGCGTCCGACAAGGAACGCTCGCCCGGTTCGCTGGCTTCCCGCCGCTCGCTGGGACGCGTCATTCCCGGACAGCGCATGGCCGGTCATTACGGCCAGGATACAATGACCATTGTTAAGATGGAAGTGGTGAAGGTCGATAGCGCCAACCATCTGATGTATATCAATGGAGCCGTGCCCGGCACCAACGGCAGCATGGTGACCGTTCTTGAAACCACCCGCCCGCGCAAGAAACGCGTGGAGCAAGTCGTGGTCGACAAGAAGGCCAAGAAAGGCGCAGCCGCAAAACCCGCGGCGAAGAAATAATTTCCGTCAGGACAAGAAATGGAAACAGCAGTAGTCAACCTTAAAGGTGAAAAAATCGGAAAGTGCGAACTTTCGGAAGTGCTTTTCGGGCAGAAGCCCGAACCGCATTTTCTTTATGAGGTGGTGACCGCGCATCTGGCCAACCAGCGCGCCGGTTCCGCCGATACAAAGAGCAAGGCCGAAGTTTCCGGCGGCGGCAAAAAGCCCTGGAAGCAGAAACACACCGGCCGCGCGCGCGCGGGCAGCAACCGCTCCCCGCTCTGGCGCCACGGCGGCGTGACCTTCGGTCCGCATCCCCATTCTTTCCGCCGCGAGACGACGATAAACAAGCGCCGCCTCGCGCTCGCGCAGGCGCTGTCCGCCAAGTACGCGGAAGGCAACCTTATCGTCGTGGACAAGTTCGACATAGCGAACCCCAAGACGAAGGAGATCTGCGCAGTGCTCAAAAAGCTGGAGGCCGGACGCAAGCCGATGCTGGTTTCCCTGCGTTCCAGCGCCAATGTGGAACTCGCGGTGCGCAACGTTCCGGGGTTGAGCAACATCCGCCCCACCGAGCTTAACGCCTACGAAGTTCTCAACAGCACCCGCATCATCATAACCAAGGACGCCATGGACAAGCTCGGCGGACTCTGGGCGGGCAAGGAGCAAAAATGAGCAAGGACATTTTGAGCGTTCTCAAAAGGCCCATTCTCACCGAGAAGAGCCTTGTTATGAAGGAAAAAGGCAACCGCTATTCTTTCGTGGTAGCCAAAGATTCGACCAAACCTGAGATCCGCGAAGCCGTGGAGAAGCTGTTCAAGGTGAAGGTCACGAAGGTCTGCACGCTGATCGTCCTGGGCAAGGAGCACCGCATGGGACGTTTCTCGGGACGCAGACCGGATTGGAAGAAGGCGATGGTTACGCTGGCCGAAGGCCAGAAAATAGACACCACGCCTGCCGCCTGACGGAGGGATTTTAAAGCCATATGCCCACTAAGTCATATAAACCCTATACCCCATCGCGCAGATTCATCACGATGGCGGACTTCTCGGAGATAACTAAGACGACTCCGGAGAAGAAGCTTACGCGCGGCCTGCGCAAGAACGGCGGACGCAACAACACCGGTATGGTGATGGTGCGCCACCACGGCGGAGGCCACAAGCGCGCGTTGCGCGATATAGATTTCAAGCGCGAAAAATACGGAGTTCCGGCGACGGTCGCGGCCATAGAGTACGACCCGAACCGCAGCTCCAGGCTTTGCCTGCTCAATTATGCCGACGGCGAGAAGCGCTACATCCTTCAGCCCGCAGGCGTAAAGGTGGGAGAGAAGCTTATGAGCGGTCCCGAGGCCGAAATAAAAATCGGCAACGCGCTCCCTATAAAGAATATACCTGAAGGTACTTTCATCCACGCTATTGAGCTTCGCCCCGGCAAGGGCGCGCAGATGGTGCGCTCCGCAGGAGCCCAGGCCCAGCTTATGGCGAAGGAAGAGAAGTATGCCCAGGTAAAAATGCCCTCTGGCGAAATCCGGCTGGTGCCGGTTGGCTGCATGGCTACTATCGGCCAGGTCGGCAATGTGGAACACAACACCGTCATCATCGGCAATGCGGGGCGCAACAGGCACCGCGGCTGGCGTCCGACGGTAAGAGGTGCGGCGATGAACGCCGTGGACCACCCGATGGGCGGCGGCAGAGGCCACTCCAAGGGTAACAACGTCCCGCGTTCGCCGTGGAACCAGCCCTCGAAGGGCTACAAGACCAGACCCCCGAAGGTGTGGGACTGGATGATTGTTCAGGATAGGCGCAAGGGCAAACTCGGCGCCTGACGCCAGGAGGATATGACAGATGGGAAGGTCTACTAAAAAGGGCCCCTACGTTGACAGCAACGTTATGGAGGCCATACAGAAAATGAACAAGTCCGGAGAGAAGAAGCCCGTCAAGACCTGGGCACGCTCCTGCACAATTATTCCGGATTTTGTCGGCCACACGTTCCTCGTGCATAACGGGCGCAAATTCCTTTCGGTGTACGTATCCGAAAGAATGGTTGGCCACAAACTGGGCGAGTTCTCGTTCACCAGGCTCTTCAAGGGTCACGGCGCAGCCCATACAAAGGACGCGACCGATCTGACCTAGGAATCGGGAGAGGATATAAACATGGAAGCAGTTTCCAAAGCCAAGTTTCAGAGATTCGGCAGAAGAAAAGTCGGCCAGGTTCTAGACCAGATCCGAGGCAAGGACGTTCAGACGGCCGAAAACATAATCTCCGCCATACCGCGCGGCTGCGCGGATATGGTCCAGAAAACGCTGAAGGCGGCCGCCGCAAACCTATCGGTAAAGGCCGGCAAAAAGCTTGATCCGTCCGGTATCTGGATCAAGACCGCTTTCGCGGATCAGGGTCCGATGGGGCAGCTCAAGCGCATGCAGCCCGGCCCTCAGGGCAGGGCGCTGCCGTTCAAACGCAAATCCTGCCACGTTACCGTCGTGGTTTCGGACTCTAAATAGGAGAGTGATTTAAGATCACATTTTACTATGGGTCATAAGATACATCCCAAATCAATAAGACTTGGATATGTGCAGGACTGGCAGTCCAAGTGGTTCTCCCCCCGGAGGATGCCCGCGCTCATCGGTCAGGATTTCGACATCCGCGCCCTTATCCGCGAACGCTTCCGCCTGGCGGCGGTAAGCTGGATCGGCATTGAGCGCGCCGGCTCGTATCTGCGCGTCAACATTCATACCGCCCGCCCCGGCGTTGTCATCGGCAAGCGCGGCGCCGATATAGAGGCGCTCAAGAACGATATAGAGCGCATAACCGGAAGCCGGACTTTCGTCAACGTAATGGAGATAAAGACGCCCGAACTGGACGCCCGCCTCGTTGCCGAAGCCATCGCTTTCCAGCTTGAAAAACGCGCGCATTACGCCAGCGTTCTAAAGCGCACGATAGAGCGCGCGATGTCTGCCAAGGCTCTCGGCATAAAGATAATGGTTTCCGGCCGTATCGCCGGCGCCGAAATCGCACGCCGGGAGTGGAAGAGGGAAGGCCGCGTTCCGCTGCACACCCTCTGCGCCGATATAGATTACGGCACCGCCGAAGCGCACACGATAAGCGGCAAGATCGGAGTAAAGGTCTGGATATTCAAGAAACTGCATTTTGCCAAGTCGCCGCGTGAAATCATAGCCGAAATGCGCAAGAACGAAATGGGCGTGGACCATCCGGAAGCGCCCGTATCGGAAACTGACAAAAAGGAGCCCAACTCAAATGCTGATGCCAAAACGAGTCAAGTATCGCAAAACGCATAGCGCTCCCCGCATAAAGGGCAAGGCAAAACGCGGCATTACCGTCGATTTCGGCGAATTCGGCCTTAAGGCGCTGGAACCCAAGTGGATAACCGCGCGCCAGATAGAGGCGGCCCGCGTAACGCTGGCCCGCTATCTCAAGAAAAAAGGCAAACTCTGGATTCGCATATTTCCCGACAAGGCGGTTACAAAACATCCCGCCGAAACCCGCATGGGTAAAGGAAAGGGTGACCCGGACCATTGGGTAGCGGTCGTAAAGCCGGGCCGGGTGATGTTCGAGCTGGAAGGCATCCCGGAAACCGACGCCCGCGAGGCGATGACCCTCGCAGCGGCAAAGCTTCCGATAAGCACCAAATTCGTGGTCAGGCACTAAGAGAGATCCGCAAATGAAAACCAAGGACAAGGAAGCTTTAAAAAATCTCAGCGCGGCGGAGATTGTCGCCGAACTCAAGCAGGCCCGTGAAAAGCAGTTCGGCCTCGCTTTCAAGCATTCGACGACGCCGCTGTCGAATCCGATGGAGCTGCGCATGCTGCGCCGCAAAATCGCCATGCTTGAGACTTTCCTCAAGCAGAAGGAAACCAAGGCCGCTCAGCCGGCCGGTAAATGAGGGTGTCAACCATGGCAGAAAACGAACGCGCACAGCGCAAGACATTCCAGGGCACCGTGGTGTCCGACAAGATGAGCAAGACCCGCGTGGTGGAAGTGGACCGCATCGCCAAGCATCCGCTTTACGACAAGGTGCTGCGCAGAACCACAAAGTTCTACGCGCACGACGAGGGTAACGAGTCCAAGGCCGGCGACGTGGTGGAAATAGCCAGCACCCGCCCGCTTTCCAAGCTTAAAAGATGGCGCGTGACCCGCGTTGTCACCAAAGCGAAGGCATAGGCGATTTCAGGAGCGTTGAAAAAGTATGATACAGCTAAGAACCATGCTCAATGTCGCCGACAATTCCGGCGCCAGAAAGCTGATGTGCTTTAAAATATCCGGCGGCAGCCACAGAAAGTATGCCTTCCTGGGCGATACCGTGGTCTGCGCCGTGAAGGACGCGCTGCCCACAGCCGCGATAAAGAAAGGCGATGTGGTGAAGGCCGTTGTTGTGCGCGTGCGCCGCGAGGCGCGCCGTGCCGACGGCTCTTATATACGCTTTGACGACAACGCCGTCTGCGTCATCGACGCCAACGGCGAGCCCAAAGGCACCCGCGTGTTCGGCCCGGTCGCGCGCGAACTGAGAGAGAAAAACTGTCTTAAGATTATCTCGCTCGCTCCGGAAGTCGTATAATATAGGGTAGATACAATATGAACATCAAGAAAAAAGACACCGTTCTCATTCTCGCGGGCAAGGACAAGGGCAAGCGCGGCGAAGTGCGCAGCATCAGCACCGCCGGCAAAGTCCTTGTCAATGGCATCAATGTGGTGACCAAGCATGCCAAGGCGCAGAGTGGAAAGCCGGGCGGCATACAGAAAAAAGAAATGCCGCTTGACGTCTCCAATGTGGCGCTCGTCTGCCCGAAATGCGACAAGGCCGGTTCCCCCAAGGCAGGCAAACTGCAGGGCGAAAAGACCCGCGTCTGCCGCAAGTGCGGGGAAACAATTATCTAAGCACCGTCCGCATACAGCTTTAGGACGTAAATCACGATGGCAAAAAACAAAGACACCAAAGAAACGAAGCAGGCCGCGGCTCCGGTAAAAGAACCGAAGCAGCGCGCCAAGGAAACCGCCGGTGAGTCCATGCCGAAAGATTATATTCCGCGCCTTAAGTCGGAATATATGGCTAGGATACTGCCGGCCCTGAAAAAGGAACTCGAAATCAAGTCGGTGATGGCTGCTCCGAAAATGGAGAAAATAGTCGTCAATATCGGCGTTTCCGAGGCGAAAGAGAACATACAGGCGCTCGAACTGGCAAAGGAAGACCTCTCCCGCATAGCCGGGCAGTCTCCCCAGGTGCGCCGTGCCAAGAAGTCCATCTCGAACTTCAAGCTGCGCGAAGGCATGCCGATAGGCGTGCGCGTTACGCTGCGCGGCGCGAAGATGTACGAGTTCATGGACCGCTTCGTCACCATCGCGTGCCCCAGAATCAGGGACTTTCAGGGCTTCGATCCGAAATGTTTCGACGGACGCGGCAACCTGAACCTGGGACTCAAGGAACATCACATTTTCCCCGAAGTCGACGTGGAAAAATCCCCCAAGCAGCGCGGCATGAACATAACTTTCGTTACTACCGCCAACGACGACAAGAGCGGCCGGCTCCTGCTGGAGATGATGGGTATTCCGTTCCGCAAGGCCGAAAAGAACGCCGCAAAGGCGTAAGCGAGGTTTTGAATATATGGCTACAACAGCATGGATGGCGAAACAGCGCAAACCGCAGAAGTTTGCCGTCAGATACCGTAACCGCTGCCAGATTTGCGGACGCCCTCGCGGATATTACCGCGATTTCGGGCTCTGCCGCATCTGCCTGCGCAAGATGGCGCATGAGGGTCTTATTCCCGGCGTCAAGAAATCAAGCTGGTAACGAGGTGGGAAAATGGACCCCATAGCAGATCTTTTAACCAGAATACGCAACGCAAACGCAAAAGCCAAGGAACGCATAGACGTGCCGTTCTCGAAGCTTAAAGTTGAAATAGCCCGTGTGCTCAAGGAAGAGGGCTACATATCCAACTATAAGCCGATACATAACGAGAACAAGCGCGGCATCGTGCGGATTTTCCTTAAATACACCCTGGAGAAGGAGACGGTCATACACGGCCTCAAGCGCGTGTCCCGTCCCGGCTGCCGCGTGTACCGCCCCTACTCGGACATTCCGAAGGTGAAGGGGCCGTTCGGCATCACGATTCTTTCCACCCCCTCGGGCATAATGACTGACCACGACGCCAAGAAGAACAAAGTCGGCGGCGAAGTCATCTGCCAGGTGTGGTAGGCTAGGGAGACATATGAGCAAGATAGGCAAGAAACCCATAGCCATCCCCGAAAAGGTCAAGGTAGCCCTCAGCGGACAGCAGCTTAACGCCGAAGGCCCGATGGGCAAGCTCAGCTATGCCCTGCCCGAGAATATCGGCGCGACAGTAAAGGACGGCATGCTTTCCATTTCGATGACCGGCGGCAACCCGAAGGTGGTGCGCATGTTCTACGGCACCACCCGCGCGCGGCTGGCAAATGTTATCACCGGCGTGTCGACAGGATTCACCAAGGTGCTGGAAATCAGCGGTCTTGGTTACAAGGCGCAGGTGCAGGGCACCAAACTTAATTTGGAGCTTGGCTTTTCCCACCCGGTGCTGATGGACGTTCCTCCCGGCCTTAAGGTCGAGGTGGACCCGAAGCAGACCATTGTGGCCATAAAAGGCATAGACAAGGTTCTCGTCGGGGATTTTGCCGCGAAAATACGCCGCATGCGTCCGCCCGAGCCCTATCAGGGCACGGGAGTCCGCTATCAGGGCGAACACATACAGCGCAAGGCCGGCAAGACAGCGGCCGGTGCCGGTGCAGCCGGCGGCGCGAAGAAATAGTGGAGATTGACAGATGATTACCAAACAGGACCGCTATCAGTTCAGAAAAGCGCGCAGCCGCCGCAAACTTGTCCTCAGCAATCCCGGGGGCAAGCCGAGGCTGTCAGTATATCGCAGTCTTAAGTACCTTTACGCGCAGGTTATAGACGACGCTACCGGCAAGACTCTGGTCAGCGCCTCCACCCTTACCAAGGAAAACAGCGAAAAAGGCTGCGTCAAGAATGTCGACGCGGCCAAAGCGCTGGGCGAAGCGATAGCCAAAAAGGCCATAGAGGCCGGGGTCAAGGAAGTCTGCTTCGACCGCGGCGGACGCGTATACCACGGCAGGATAAAAGCCCTGGCAGACGGCGCCCGTTCCGCGGGCTTGAAGTTCTAATTCAAGGAGCTTTGAAAAATGTCAGAGAAAGCGCTCACTCAGAAAGATCCGGCCACCGTACGCAAAGACCGTCCGGGCCGCGGCTTTAAACGCGAGATGGAAGGCGCGCTGGAGAACGAAAAGCTTACCGTGGTAAACCTTACCAGAACGGCGAAGGTCGTCAAGGGCGGAAAGAGATTTTCGTTCCGCGCCCTCGTCGTGGTCGGCGACACCAACGGCAGCGTAGGCGTCTCCATCGGCAAGGCCAATCAGGTCCAGCTCGCCATACAGAAAGCAGCCTCCCATGCGCGCAAGCACATGGGCAAGTACCCCATCATCAACAACACCATCCCGCACGAGACGACCGGCAAGTTCGGCACCGGCTCGGTCTGGATGAAGCCCGCGGCCCCCGGAACCGGCGTTATCGCCGGCGGCGGCGTGCGCGCGGTGCTGGAAGCTGCCGGCGTGCAGAACGTGCTGACCAAGAATATCGGCAGCTCGAACCCGTTCAACATGGTTTACGCCACCTGCGAAGCCCTCAAGACCCTGCGCACCAAGGAGCAGGTTGCCCGCATGCGCGGCAAGGGCGAAGGCGCGGCAAAGGAAACGACGACCCCGGCGGCGCAGCCGTCGGCAAACTGAGAGGTTGATTTATGACAGGCTTGCATTCTCTTTCGCCGAAATACGGCGCTACGCACAAGAAAAAAAGAATCGGTTTCGGCAGGGGCTCCGGCCACGGCGAAACCTCAACGCGCGGCCAGAAAGGCCAGCGCTCCGAGTCGGGCGACGGCAAACTGATCGGCTTTGAAGGCGGTCAGGTCCCGTTGCTGCGCCGCATCCCCAAGAGCGGATTCTCCAACGTACAGTTCGCCAGACGTTTTGAGTGGGTGAACATCTCCTCGCTGGACAAGTTCCCGGCCAATGCGGAGATAAACCCGGAAGCGCTCAAAAAAGCCGGCCTCGTGGCCTGCACCTGCAGAGTCAAGGTGCTTGGCGAGGGCAAGCTGACCCACGCAGTAAAGGTCAGCGCGCATGCGTTCTCCAAGTCCGCCAAGGAAAAGATCGAAAAAGCTGGCGGTACTGCCGTGCTGCTGACGGCGGATAAAAAATAACAAGGTATCGTGCCAGAAATGGATCAGACAACAAGTCTCGCCAACATATTCAAAATACCGGACCTGAAAAAGCGCCTTCTGTTTGTGCTGGGGGCGCTGGCGGTTTACCGCCTGGGTGCGATAATACCCATCCCGGGTATTAACGCGCACGCGCTTAAAGCGTTCTTCGATTCCCAGGCCAACACCCTGCTGGGATTTTTGAACGTTTTTTCGGGCGGCGCAATGAGCCATTTCTCGGTGTTCTCTCTGGGCGTGATGCCTTACATCAACGCTTCCATTATGATGAGCCTGCTCCAGGGCGCGCATGTATTCCCGTACCTGGACAGGCTGTCTAAGGAAGGCGAACTGGGCCGCCGCAAGGTGAACCAGATAACCAGAATCATAGCGCTTATAGTGGCGCTTATTCAGGCCTTCGGCCTGACGTTCGGGCTGTCGAAGATGCCGATGATGGGCGGCGAGTCGATAATAGCCTCCACCTCCGGCATTTTCTATGCCACCACCGTGCTGACGTTAATGACCGGCACGATGTTTGTGATGTGGCTGGGCGAGCAGATGACGGAGCGCGGCATCGGCAACGGCATATCGCTGATCATCTTCGCCGGCATTGTAGACCGCATGATTCCGGGCGCGATGAACTTTATAAGGCTTGTGCAGGCGGAAGAAGTCAGCATAATAATGGCGCTGCTTGTCGTCGTGCTTATTTTCGTCATTATGGCCAGTGTCGTCTGGGTTGAAACCGCGCAGCGCAGGCTTCCCGTGCAGCACGCAAAGCGCCAGGTCGGCAACAAGATTTACGGCGGAGCATCAAGCTATCTGCCGATAAAGGTTGACCAGTCGGGCGTTATAGCGGTTATCTTCGCTCTTGCGCTGCTTGCTATTCCGATAACTATTGCGGGATTTATGCCGGGCAACGGTGTGGCGAACGTCATACAGCGGTTTATCGGCAGAGCCACGCCTACATACGACGCTTTATATGCCGTCCTCGTTGTTTTCTTTTGTTATTTTTACAACGCGGTCAGTCTTAACCCCAAGGAACTTGCCGATAACATGAAGAAAATGGGCGGGTTCATCCCCGGCATACGTCCCGGAGAGCCTACCGGCAATTACATAGAATGGGTGCTCAACAGAATCACTCTGGGCGGCGCGCTGTTCGTGGCCGCGATAGCCGTGCTGCCGGACCTGATGCGCTATCGCTTCGACGTGCCGTTTTATTTCGGCGGCACCTCGCTGCTGATCGTGGTGGGCGTCGCCCTGGATACGATAAGCCAGCTTGAGGCCCATCTCGTTATGCGCAATTACGAGCCGCTGATGAAAGGCGGCAGAATACGCGGCCGCTGGTATAACGTAGGCAACAACTAACGCTTTTCAAACCGTTCGAAAAGTACTAGAATCTATTCATACAGAGGTTTAAACGGTGAATCTTATACTGCTCGGCGCCCCGGGCGCAGGAAAGGGGACGCAGTCGGAGCTTTTATGCGACCGGCTGTCCCTCAAGCATTTTTCTACCGGCGATATATTCCGGGAAGAAATAGGCAAAAAAACGCAGCTCGGCCTTAAAGTCACACAGATTGTCTGCTCCGGCAAACTGGTGCCTGATTCTCTGGTTTTGGAAATAGTGACCTCCCGCATAAAGGCGGAAAAAGGCGGAGTGCTTTTTGACGGCTTCCCCCGCACGATAGAGCAGGCCGAGCAGCTTGATCTTTTTATGGACAAGGACGGGCGCAAACTGGATGCCGTTGTCCTGATAGATCTTGCCGAAGATGAAGTTGTCCGTCGGCTTACCAGCAGGCGCACCTGCAAGGGTTGCGGCAAAATTTACAACCTTATCAGCACGCCGCCCAAAAAAGCGGATGTGTGCGATGTCTGCGGCGGAGCGATTCTCTGCCGCGAGGACGATACGGTCGAGACGGTAAAACGCCGTCTTATGGTATATCGCGACCAGACCGAACCTCTTGTGGCCTATTACAAGGCCAACCATCATTTTATTCGAGTCGACGGAGCCCTTGCCCCCGCCGTGGTGACCGAGGATATCATCAAAGCCCTCGGCGCGAAGTAGGGGGTCCGTCATGTCAAAGGACAAGCAGGGGGAGCCGGTAATAGTGCGTCGCAAACCGGCTTTTGAGCTCAAGACGCCGGCGGAACTAGAGCGCATGCGCAAAGCCGGCCGCGTGGTGGGTGAAGTGCTTAAGGTGCTGGAGCATTCGGTAAAGCCCGGTATGTCCACCGCCGATCTGGATGCGATAGCCGCGGAAGAAATAAAAAAACGCGGCGCCAAACCCGCTTTTTTGAATTACTGCGGATATCCCGCCGTGCTGTGCGCCTCGGTCAACGAAGAAGTTGTGCACGGCATACCCAACAAGTCGCGCATACTGCGCGAGGGCGACATAGTCAGTCTCGATATGGGCGCCGTTGTGGAAGGATATTACGGCGACTCCGCGATAACGGTTCCGGTAGGCAAAATATCGGAAGCAGGCGAGCGGCTGCTTAAAGTCACTCGCGATTCGCTTTACGAAGCAATAAAAACAGTCCGGCCCGGGGCCAGACTGGGCGACGTTTCCCATGCGGTGCAGGCTTATGTCGAGGCGGCGGGGATGTCGGTTGTACGGGATTTTGTTGGACACGGAATAGGCAGAAATCTTCACGAAGAGCCTGCCGTGCCCAATTATGGCAGCAAGGGCACAGGAGTCCGGCTTGAGACCGGCCTGGTGCTGGCGATTGAACCTATGGTCAATGCCGGCGGCTGGCGGGTGCACGTGTTGGATAACGGCTGGACGGTGGTGACTGACGACTCAAGCATGTCCGCGCATTTCGAGCATACCGTGGCGGTTACGGAAAGCGGCGCGGAACTGCTTACTCTAGTGTAATGGAGGCAGCACACCGCGAATGCGGTGCAGTATGGCAAGCGACAGCGACAAAATCGAGATAGAAGGCAAGATACTTGAATCCATGCCGAACGCCATGTTCCGCGTGGAGATACCCGGGGGCAAAGTAATCCTTGGGCATATATCCGGCAAGATGCGGATACATCACATCAGGATACTTCCGGGCGACAAGGTGAAATTGGAGCTGTCACCTTACGATTTGACCCGTGGCAGGATAATTTATCGCGAGAAATAGGAGGCGTACCCGGCAGTGTCATTGAGCCGGGACGCATTGCACATGAAAGTACGCGCAAGTGTAAAAAAAATCTGTCAGAAATGCAAAATCATCCGGCGCGCAGGCGTCGTTCGTGTAATATGCACGACGAAAAAGCACAAGCAGCGCCAGGGCTAATCAACCAAGGAGCGAAAACGGTTTATGGCTAGAATCGCAGGCATAGATTTACCCAAGAACAAGCGCATAGACGTGGCCCTTTGCTATATATACGGCATCGGCCCTGTCGTCGCCAAGAAAATACTCGCCGGTCTCAGCGGCCAGATAAAGCCCGAGACCCGCGTCAAGGATCTGACCGAGCAGCAGGCCAGCCTCATCAGCACCGTCATACAGAAAGACTACAAGGTGGAGGGCGAACTGCGCCGCGAAGTGGCGCAGAACATCCATCGCTACGTCGAAATCGGGTGCTATCGCGGACTCCGGCACCGCCGCAATCTGCCGGCCCGCGGCCAGCGCACTCGCACTAACGGCAGAACCCGCCGCGGCAAGAGAAGAACCGTCGGCTCATCCAAACCCGGAAAGGTAGCGGCAGCGCCCGCCGGCAAGTAGGAGGACAGGGAAACATCCCTTTGGAACTGAACAATGCCCGAAGAAAAGAACACTAAACCAGCAGAAATAGCAGCCCCCGCCGCGGCAGACGCAGGCAAGGCTTCTCCGCGCAAGGCACCGGCCAAGAAAAAAGGCCGCGCGCCGGCGTTCGGAGTGGTGCACATCAACTGCACATTCAACAACACCATTATCACCGTGACCGACGACAAGGGTAACGCCCTTTCCTGGGCCACCTCCGGCGGCTGCGGTTTCCGCGGCACCAAGAAAGGCACGCCGTTCGCCGCGCAGATCACCGCCGGCAAGGCGATAGCCAAGGCCGTTGAAATGGGTATGCGCGAAGCCGCCATACTCGTCTCCGGTCCCGGCCCCGGCCGCGAAACCGCGATACGCGCGGTGCAGTCTTCCGGCATACACGTCACCAGCATCAAGGACGTAACGCCGATCCCGCACAACGGCTGCAGACCGCCGAAGGCGAGAAGAGTTTAACGGAGGATTTTGCCAACATGGCTCGTTATACAGGACCCAGCTGCAAAAAATGCCGCAAGCTTGACACCAAGCTTTTTCTTAAAGGCACCAAGTGCTACACTTCCTGCGTGATGGAACATCGCGCGGCGAAGCAGACCCGCCCCGGCGGCCCCAGGCCGTTCCGCGGCAAACAGTCGGACTATGCCCTGCATCTCGCCGAGAAGCAGCGCGCCCGCCACATGATCGCAATGACCGAGCAGCCCTTCCGCAACATGTTTGCGCGGGCCGAGAAGATGCCCGGCCAGACCGGCGAGGCGTTCCTGCGCCTGCTTGAGACCAGGCTCGACAACATCGTGCGCCGCATCGGATTTGCGGTGTCGCTAAAGACCTCGCGCCAGCTCGTAAGGCACGGGCACATAAAAGTCAACGACCGCCGCGTCAGCATCCCGTCGTACCAGCTCAAGCCGGGCGACAAGGTAATGATCGTCGGGGATATCGCGCAGTCGGTGGCCGTAAAGCAGGGTATAGAGGAGACCGAGAAGCGCTCGCTCCGCCCCAGCTTTATCGAGTACGACGCCGCCGGCAAGAGCGGCAAACTGGTGCGCTGGCCGGACCGGGGCGAGATGTCCTTCCCCGTCAAGGAACAGCTGATAGTAGAATACTACTCTAAGTAAATTTCACGGAGGTCCGGCATGCCATTTGAAGAACTGGTGCTACCGGCAAAGGTGCAGGTCGAGGAGAAATCCGCGACCGAATCCTACGCCAAGTTTACAGCCGAGCCGTATGAAAGCGGCTATGGTCACACTGTGGGCAACTCGCTTAGGCGCATACTCCTTTCAAGTCTTGAGGGAGCTGCGGTCACCGCGGTGCGCATCGAAGGCGCCGTGCATGAGTACAGCACGCTCTCCGGAGTGCGCGAGGATGTGATAAACATCCTGCTCAATCTCAAGAAACTGCGCGTCCGCATACACAACGGCGCACGCGAATATATCTACCTGTCGGCCAACAAGCAGGGCGCGGTTACCGCCGCGTCCATAAAGGAAACCGACAACGTCGAGATAATCAACAAGGATCTGGTGCTGGCGCATCTGGAGGCGGGCGGCAAGCTTGAGGCGGAGATAGAGGTTTCCTCCGGCCGAGGCTATATGCCCGCAGAAGAACTCTCCCGCGCCAACCGTCCCGCGGGCTTCATCCCGGTGGACGCGATTTTCTCGCCGGTGCTGAAAGTGCACTATGACGTGGAGCCGGCGCGCGTAGGCCAGAAAACGGACTACGACCGCCTGGTGCTGGAGATTTCCACCGACGGCACGATGCAGCCCAAGGAAGCGCTGCTAAAGGCCGCGGACCTGCTCAAGAAGTCGCTGCACATCTTCACGCCGGAGGGCGACAAGGCCGCGCAGGAATCCGCCGCGAAGGTGTCGGATGCCGCAGCGCCGGTCCGCGCGGCGCTTGAGCCGCGCATAGAGGAACTCCTCAACCAGCCGGTGGACATCATCGAACTGTCCTCCCGCGCGGCCAACTGTCTGAAAGCCGCCAAAATCGCCACGATACGCGAACTGGTCATAAAGACCGACGAAGAGCTCAAGGCGATAAAGAATTTCGGCGCCAAGTCCCTCGAAGAGATAAAAGAAAAGCTCGTGGAAATGGGTTTGTCTCTCGGGATGAAGGTATAGCCCTGGAGAAACAAAGGTCATGATAAAGAATCTCGGACACCGTAAACTTTCCGTCACAGGCTCGCACCGCAAGGCCATGCTTGCAAACATGGCCAACAGCCTGCTGCTCAACGAGCAGATAAGCACTACCATCCCGAAGGCCAAGGAAGTGCGCCGCGTCGTGGAGGGAGTCATCAACGACGCGCGCAAGGGCCGACACATGGAAGTGCGCAAGATAGTCAAAAGCAAGCTGATATTCAAAAAGCTCATGGAGGTTATCGCTCCTCGCTATGCCACGCGCAACGGCGGCTACACCCGCATACTGCGCATCGGCACACGCAAGGGCGACAACGCCGAGGTCGGGCTGGTCAAGCTGGTGGACTAAAAGATGCTCGACTATCTCTTCAGCCTGTTTTCCAACGACATGGGCATGGACCTGGGCACGGCCAACTCCCTTATATATGTAAAGGGACGCGGTATCGTGCTCAGGGAGCCCTCCGTCGTGGCGATCGACCGCGAGACCCGCAAGGTCCGCGCTGTCGGCGCTGATGCCAAGCGCATGTTGGGCCGCACCCCCGCAAGCATAGTGGCGGTGCGTCCGCTGCGCAACGGCGTCATTGCCGATTTTGAAGTCACCCAGGAGATGATTAAGTATTTCATCCAGAAGGTGCATAACAGGCGCAGTCTTCTCCATCCCCGCATCGCTATAGGCATACCGTCGGGCATCACCGAGGTGGAGCGCCGCGCGGTGCAGGAAGCGGCGGAGCAGGCCGGAGCTCGCGACGTCGCGCTGATAGAGGAACCGATGGCAGCCGCCATCGGCGCCGATCTGCCGATAGACGAACCGCATGCCAGCATGATAGTGGATATCGGCGGCGGCACGACCGAAGTGGCCGTCATTTCTCTGGGCGGCATGGTGGTTACCAAATCCATCGACGTGGCCGGCGACGAGATGGACGACTGCATAATGCAGTATTTCCGCCGCAAATACAATTTGATCATCGGTGAAACCACCGCGGAAGAAGTGAAACTGCAGATAGGCTCGGTATTCCCGCTGAAAGAGGAAAAGACCATGGAGGTAAAAGGGCGCGACCAGACACAGGGCCTGCCCAAAACCCTCGTGGTCACCAGCGAAGAAATACGCCAGGCCCTGATGGAGCCGGTGCGCCTCATAATCGACGTGATAAAGAGCGCTCTGGAAGAAACGCCCGCGGAACTGGCGGCAGACCTCGTGGACCGGGGGCTGGTGCTTGCCGGCGGCGGCTCTTTGCTCAGGGGCATGACGGACCTTATCAGGCAGGAGACGGATTTGCCGGTGCATCGTGCAGCCGATCCGTTGAGCTGCGTCGCAATAGGCACGGGCAAGTTCATAGAAGAGTTCGACAACCGCAACCGAAGACCCGATTTCGCAACATCATGGTACCGCGGAAAAGCGCATTAGCTTTTCCCGGTACTTAGTCCGCTCATTCGGGACGCAAGCAGGCTCCGGCCACAAGGCCGGGCCTGCGTCGTGCGTATTATCGGGTCTCCGGCTTGATTCCGGAGACTTATGAACAAGGAAAAGCGTCTTGCAAATATGGCGTTGCTGTTTTTTGCGACGCTCTCCCTGCTTTTCCTCATATTGCCCACCGGACCCCTTGTAAGATCCATAAAAGCCATAGTATCCTTTTCGACCTATCCGTTCATAAACACCGCGCAATCCCTGACGGAGATATCCGCCGGCGTTCCGCGCAATGTCCTTGATCTCCTCAATACCGAAAGCGAAAACAGAATCCTGCGCGAACAGGCCAGGGATGCCGCGCTGATGCGCGCGCAGCTGGATGCCGCGCTGGAGGAGAACCGCCGTCTGTCCGAGATAGCGGGGTTCAAACAGGACTCGCAGTGGAAGGGCGTATGGGCGCGCGTCGTTGAGCGCGATCCCACTCACTGGAATTCCTCTTTCATGATAGACAGGGGTTTTAGTTCCGGCATAGAGCTGCACGACGGGGTCGTTGCGATACAGAACGGCAAGGTGGGGCTCGTGGGCAAGGTCATAGAGGTTTCGCGCGAGACTGCGCGCGTCCTGCTGATTACGGACGAAATGTTTTCCGTTACATGTTATTTGAAGGATCACGGCTGGGACGCGCTTGCCGAAGGACAGGGGCGCGAACTGCTCAGGCTCAATTATCTGCCCACCGAGGCGCAGACCGACGGCGGCGAGGTTTTCACTTCCAAGTCCAGCGTGGTTTTTCCGCCCGGCATTTCCATAGGCACGGTGCTCAGCGTCCACTCGCACGGTAATTTCATGACCTTTGTTTCCGCAGACCTGCTGCCTACCGTAAGACCTGGAGCGGTGAAGGAAGTTTTTGTTATGAAAAAATCCCAGCAGGAGGCACAATGACATTCCTGCGGCTGGTAGTATTCTATTTATTCTGCGTGACGGCGCACTGGTGGCTGGGTACACATTTCGCTCCGGCAGGGATCACTCCGTCGATATTGCTTGCAGCGACAGTGGCGGTGGCGGTCGCGGCCGGACCGCTGGCCGCGCATGCTTTCGGGTTCATGTGCGGGGTGTATCTTGATTTTGCCGCGCCGCATCTTTTCGGCGGCTATGCGCTGGCTTTTACGATAGGGACATACCTGATATGGTTTTTCAAGTGGAGGATGGATTTCTCCAACCCGGCGTCGCAAATGGTGCTGGCTTTCATGCTTACTATCCTTACCGGGGTTATTTACGGTGCGGCGGGGATGATTTTCATGAACAAATTTATATGGAGAGGATGGGCTTATACGATTTTCATGCCGTTTGCCAACGCTGTTATAGCGCCGGTGTTTTTTGCGTGCGCCAGGCTGCTTGCTTTAGACAGCGAGGGCAACGACTGAGGCCCGCCTACAGTAAATAAATGCCGCCTATAAAAGTTCCGCGCGAACGCTTCATGCAGCTTTGGGCCTGCGCTTCCATAGCAGGGGCCATCATAGGCTTTAAGCTCATGGACATACAGGTGCTGCGCCACGACTATTACCAGCAGGCGGCCGAGCGCAACCGCACGCAGATAATATACCAGAACGCCCCTCGCGGAAAAATAATAACCAAAGACGACGTGGTAATAGCGGGCAACGAGCCCTCTTTCAGCCTTATTTTCCTTCCCGGAAGACTTACCGATTCGCAATATATAAGCCAGCTTGCGCGGGATTTCGCCTCGCGCCTTTCCATGGATTATTCCGACCTGCTGGACATATTGCAGCAGTCGGTGGAACATGGAACGCCGGTGCGTCTGGCCGAAAATCTTTCCACCCACTCCATGTTCGCGCTTTCCGAACTGAAAACGCTTTATCCCGGCATAGACCTCGTAGTGGAAACCAAACGCTCATATCCCTACGGCGCTTTCGCCAGCCATCTTATCGGCTACATGGGCAATATCGATTCCAAGGACTGGAAAACTTTGCGCAAAGGCGGGCGCTACCATGTGGATTCCAAAATAGGGCGCAGCGGGATAGAAAACCTGTTCGAGCCCGAGCTCAAAGGCAAAGACGGGGGGTTGTATCTCGAAGTGGATTCCAGGGGCAAGCTGCATCGCATCCTCCAGACCGAGCCGTGGCAGGCCGGTTCGGACCTGCATCTGACGCTTAACTTTCAGGCCCAGAAGGCGGCCGAGGACGGCCTGAAAAGCTCCGTTACAAAGAGCGGCGCGGTGATAGCCATCGATCCCCAGAACGGCGACATACTGGCAATGTCTTCGGTGCCTGATTTCGATCCCAACCAGTTTGTGGTGTTCAGCGACAGCCATACCAGCGCCGCCGCTAAAATACTGCCGGAATATAATTTCGTCACGCAGGGCATGTTCGCGCCCGGTTCCACGTTCAAGATAATAACAGCCGCGGCGGCGCTTGACTCCGGGCAGCTTTCGGTGAAAGATTCTTTCTATTGTCCCGGTTACTACAATGCGGGCAACCGCATATTCAAATGCTGGGACAAGCGCGGCCACGGCAACGTGTCTTTTGTGGAGGCGATGGCGCAATCCTGCGACGTTTATTTCTATAATGTGGGACTAAAGATAAGCCCTTCGCTTATAGAGGATTATGAAAACCAGTTCCGCCTGGGCATGAAGACGGGCATACCGCTGCCCGGTGAAAAGGCCGGGTATGTTTTCGGTCCCAAGGAGCGCGCAAACCACAAGAGCTATTGGTTCGTGGGCGATACGCTAAACCTGGCCATCGGACAGGGCGAGATACTGGTTACGCCGATACAGATGGCCCAGGTCATCGGCGCGGTGGCCAACGGAGGATTTTTCTGGCAGCCGCAGTATCTGGAAAAGATAACGGATCCATACGGGCGCGTGGTTTCGGAGCGGCAGGCCAAGTTGCTGAGCCGGGTCAATTTGAAGCAGGAAACATGGGACAATATAAAAGCCGGCTTGCGCGCTGTTATCGAAAACGGTACCGGCTCGGCATGCAAAATAAAGGGGCTTAATGTATATGGAAAGAGCGGAACCGCGCAAACTTCGCTCAAGGGCGACAATGCCTGGTTTGTCGCCTATGCCGAGGAGCCGGGCAAAAAGGCGCGCATAGCGGTAGCGGTGCTTGTGCAGCAGGCCGGGCACGGCGGCACGGCGGCAGCGCCTATAGCCAAGCAGGTCATTCTCTCCGCCTTGCACTGGGACGACAAGACCGGCGCGCCCATAGCCGCAGCGCCGGCGCCGTTAGCCGCCGGGACCACGGTAGCCGCCAGGGTTCAGGACAATCATGGCGCGGCGGGCAAAGCCGCATCCTCCGTCGTCGGAAAATCCACTGCCGCAGTCAGCGCTGTCTCCGTCAAAAAACCGGTTTCACGGCAGGGTTCCGGGTCCGGACAGGCCAGGCCTGCCGATAAAAAAACGCCGCCGCAATCCCAGACAAAAGATGTCGCAGCCGTGCATAAATCCACCGCCGCGGCGAATGGCAAAATTTCCAAAAATACCGGCGTTCCCGGCGATAAATCCCGCGCTTTGGGAGTCGCCGCCGCTTCCGGCGAGGAGAGGGGGAGATAATGTTCGATGTTTCTTCGGCCAAGGGCCTGCGCAAAAACAAAATGGACTGGGTGCTGCTGATTGCGGTGGCCATGATAGTTACGATAGGCACATTCGCGATAATGTCGGCCACGGTCGCGCTGCCCATGTACGGGCATATAATGCGGACGCACTTTATAGCCCTCCCGCTTGCGGCGATGGTGCTGCTGTTCACATGGAGTTTCAACTATCAGATATATCAGGACCAGTGGAAAATCCTTTATACGGTGCTGATTGTTTCCATGATCGGCGTTCTTATATTCGGGACCTATGATCGCGGCGCCCGGGCCTGGTACAAATTACCGTTCTTTTCTGTGCAGCCGTCGGAGCCGTGCCGTGTCATATTAATACTGGTCTTCGCCAATTTCCTCGACAAGAACGTCAACAGAATAAGCGAACCGGCCACGCTGCTCAAAGGGCTTGCCCTGACGCTGCCGTTTTTCTATTTGCTGATAAAGCAGCCGGATTTTTCGGCGGCCGCGATTACGTTCCCGATTATAATCGCCATGCTTTATTGTGCCGGCGCCAGTATTTTCCATTTGCTGGTCATGCTCGGCTTCGGCTTCATCGCCGGGATATTGCCGCTTGCATGGACGATGATATCGCTGCATCCGGAATGGGTGGAATCCAACAATCTTGTGCAGTGGGTTTATTCCCTTTCCCATTTCGGTTGGACGACTGTTGTTTTCTGCGTGGTGGTCGGGGCTTTGGCATGGTTCGGTTACTGGCTGTCCAATCAATTCCGCACATATCTGCCCACGATATATTTCATCGGCGCGGGCCTTGTGCTCAGCATGGGATTTGTGACTGCGGTATGGGTACAGGGACAGATCAAGGATTACCAGCGCAAACGTCTGGAAGTGTTCCTGATGCCGGATGCCGACCCCAAAGGCGCGGGCTACAATTTATTGCAGGCGCAGATAGGCATGGGTTCCGGAGGGATATTGGGGAAGGGGGTTTTCTCCGGGACGCAGTCGCGGCTTGGCTTCGTGCCGGAAAGACATACCGATTTCGTGCTGTCTGTCGTCGGCGAGGAAATGGGATTTGTGGGCACATTGGGCACGCTGCTTTTGTATCTGCTAATGCTGTGGCGGGTGATGGGCGCGGGCGATTCTTCGCGGGATCAGTACGGATACCTTGTATGTTCGGGCATTTTTGCGCTATTTTTAATATATATGCTTATTAATTTCGGGATGCTTGTCGGGCTGATCCCGGTGGCCGGAATCCCGCTGTCGCTGGTGTCGTATGGCGGTTCCAATCTTGTGGCGGCGATATGGGCCATAGGCATAGTGGAATCGATTTATGCCCGGAGGATGGCGATTGTCTGAAATATCCTCCGATGTGCGGGAGCGCCGCCGCCTTCGCTTGAGAATTGCAAGGCATGGCGCAGCCGCGGGATTGTCGCAGCAGGAACAGCTGCACGCTTTCCGCGAGATGGCGTTGTCGTCCGGGCTGCCCTGCCTTATTACCGGCAAGGGTATGCCCAGGATGTCGTTTGGACCGGCAGTTTCCGCAGGTTATGAAAGCGAGGCGGAATATGCGGATATATATCTGGCCGCGCCGGTGGACAGGGGGCAGGCGGCCGCCAAAATATCGGCGGTTGCCCTGGACGGGTTCTCTGTGCTTGACGTAAGGAAAGTCCCGGTGCATTTCCCGTCGCTGGAGTCGCTGCTTAACGTGGCTTGCTACGAGCTGAGCGGCGAATTCGGGACGCAGGCCCCGCAACTGCTGGAAAAGTTGCTGGCCCGCGAAACCATAACGGTGGCAAGAAAAAAGCAGGACGGAACGGACGCGTGCGTGGATGTCCGTCCGCTGATAATATCGATGGCGCTTGCTGCGCCGCAAACGCTGCGCCTGTTGCTGCGTTTCGGCCCCGGGCGCAACGTCAAGCCGGAGCTGCTGGCCGGCGAATGGCTTGGCAGGGAAGTACAGGTGGCAGTGCCCGGAGGTTTCCGGGTGCTGCGCAAACAGTTTTACTGGGAAGGAGCTACGGGCGAGCTGCACGAGCCCTGAGCGAATTTGAGTTAAAAGGAGCAGTACATTATGAAAAAACAGACCAACGGCAAGACGGTGAAAGTGGAGATACTTGCCAACACCTCTTTCGAGGAAACGCGCATCGCTATACTGGAGGACGACCGGCTTTCCGAACTCCAGTGGGAGCGGCGCGGAACGCTAAACATAGTCGGCAACATTTATAAGGCCGTGGTGGAAAACGTGCTGCCGGGCATTTCCAGCGCGTTCGTAAACATCGGCTACGAAAAGAACGCGTATCTTTATATTTCCGACGTTCTGGGCGGAGACAAGGAGCCTATCGACAGGCTCATCAAAAAGGGTCAGGAGATAATGGTGCAGGTGGTCAAGGATGCCATCGGCACCAAGGGTATGAAAGTGACCATGGATGTCACGCTTCCCGGCCGTTATCTGGTGCTGACCCCGTTCCAGAAATTCGTGGGCATTTCCAAGAATATCGAGGAAGGCGAGAAGAGAAAACGCCTTACCGATATCGTGACCCGCGTCGCCGCCGCGCATTTGACCGACATGGGCTGCATAGTCCGCACCGAGGCGGAGGACGCGTCCGAGGAAGAGCTGGAAAAGGAGATGAAGTATCTAAACCGCCAGTGGGATTCCATAAAGAAGCGCTTTGAGACTTCCCGCCCGCCCTGTCTGCTGCACAAGGATATGGACCTGGTGCTTCAGGTGGCGCGCGACATACTTTCCGAGGAAGTGGACATTTATCTTCTGGACAACCGCGACGATTACGAAAGCGTGATAGATTTCGTCGGCAAAATATCTCCGGAACTTAAAGAGCATGTGCGGCTTTATACCGGCAAGACGCCTATTTTCACCGCGTTCAATGTCGAAACCGATATAGAGAATATCCGCAAGACCAAGCTGGGGCTTCCCAACGGCGGCACTATTATTATTCAGGAAGCGGAATCGCTCTGCGCTATCGATGTGAACACCGGCAAATTCACCGGCAGCAAATCGCAGGAAGAAACCGTTACGCAGACGAACATAGAAGCCGCCGCCGAGGTCGCGCATCAATTGCGTCTGCGCAATATCGGCGGCATCATCGTTATCGACTTCATCGACATGAAAAAAGCCTCCAACCGCCATCGCGTGGTGGAAGCTCTTGCGCGCGCTGTAAAGCGCGACCGCGCAAAGATCCGCATACTGCCGATAACCCGGCTGGGGCTTGTGGAAATGACGCGCGAGAGAAAGCGCGAGAGCACGGTGTCGCTGCTTACCGAGGAGTGTCCGGAATGCCACGGTTCAGGCCGCGTGCTTTCCACGGAGAGCATGCGCATAAAGATACAGCGCGAAATACGCAATCTCACGCTGGGCAGGCCCGGCGGGAATCTGCGCGTAGTGCTGCACCCGATGCTGGCGGAAGGACTCAAGCAGAAGCAGGAAGTTATCGAGCGCAACATTCACCGCGGCATGAAAATACAGGCGGATCCGCAGCTTACTTGGGAAGATTACCGCATAATACTGGAGTGAACGGAAATGCAGAAAAAACAAGCGTCCGCCATCGGCATGTTTATTAAATCGCTGTCCAAAATAGCGCTTGCCGCCGTTTGTGCGGCTGCGTTTTTTGCCGCGCCTGCGCAGGCCAGGAAACATGCGCCCAGAAAAGCCGCAGTCGTTCATGCTTCCTCCGAGATGGATGAAATACAGGTCTCCGTGGACGGGGATTTCAAGGGCGCGGTTCAGGTCTTAAGGGAAAAGGGCCAGCTCTACATTGATGGCAAGGGAGCTGCCAGGCTGCTGGGCGGCAGTGGAACGCTTAAGGGCGGACGCCTTGAGCTTAAGCTGAAGAACATGAAAGTGCAGATGCGTTCAGGTTCCAGGGAGGCCGGATATGCCGGCAAGACTAAAACCATGCCCGCCGCCATGCTGGTTCGCGGAGACAAGCCGTTCGTCCCCGTGGAGCTGTTTACTGCGGCGGAGTTCGCCGCCGGGATCGGACGCTCCGTCACCTATAACGATATCGCAAATTCGCTGGATATAGACAAGGTGTATCAGGTCGGGGAGATGGACTATTATTCCTACGGCCCCATGACCACGGTATCTTTCGAACTGCACGGCGTCAACAGCTATACCACCGTGCAGAGCAGCCCGTCCGTAATAGATATCATTATTCCCGGCGCGGTCGCTCAATCCTATGAAACCGTCGCGCTAAACGACGGGATAATAGACAGCGTGGCTGTGGTCAAAAATGACGGCGGCGTCAAAATATCGCTCAATCTGCTGGACTCCAAGGCGCAATGGAACACCTCGCGAGACGCCAGTTCGTTGACGATAGAGGTAACGCGCGCGCCCAAGGAGACAGTCGTCCCTTCTGTCGCGCCGGTGGCGGCCCTTGGCACCGCATCGTCCGCGAAAAAGCCGCAGCAGCCGGTTGCCAGACCGGTTGCCCAGTTGCCTGCGGCCGCGACGCCGCAGGCAAGGCTGAATATCCCGGACGCGATAGTGGCCGCGCCCAAGGCGAAACGGCGCATCGTCATAGATCCTGGGCATGGCGGCAAGGACCCTGGCGGCAGCAACCGGCGCAAGATAACGGAAAAAATCCTAAACCTGCAAATCGCCACCGCGCTCGGCGAACTTTTCGAGGATAATCCGGTTTTCGACGCCACTCTTACCCGCACCACCGACTTTTTCATACCGCTGGACGGGCGCTGCGCCATTGCCAACGATTCGCATGCGGACGTGTTCGTGTCGATACACGCAAACGCCAACAGGCACAAGTCAGAGCGCGGATTCGAGGTGTATTTCATGTCCGAAAACGCTACCGATCCGTGGGCGCGCGAAGTGGCGGCCAACGAAAACTCGGTGCAGGGACTTGAGGATAACACGAATGTTCCGCCGGAGGGATTGCTGCTGCATTCGCTGGCGCGCACCGAATACATGAACGAAAGCGCGCTGCTTGCCGGCTCCATCGCCGACGCGCTTGCAAAAACCAGCCCGATAAAGGACAGGGGTGTAAAGCAGGCGCCTTTCTACGTTCTGCGCGGCACATATGCTCCCGCCGTGCTGGTGGAAACCGGGTTCATGACCAATTCCAAGGAAGCGGACCTGCTCAACAGCAAAAAAGTCCAGCTCAAAATAGCCCAGGGAATTTTCGATGGCGTGATGAATTACGCAAAGAGCAAGGGCTGGGTGCAGGATAAATAATGCGGTCCTTTGCAGGGCGATACAAATGGTTGTTGTTTTTTATCGCCTTGTTCGCTGGATTATTCGTCGCGGCCAGATGGTTTGAACATGTAAGTCTCTACATCCCGAACAGGGTCTTGCAATGCACCCCGGCCGCATACGGTCTTGTTTGGGAGCAGGTGTCCATACGTTCCGGCGGCGCAAAACTGGCCTGCTGGTTGCTTGACGGACCGTCCCCTTCCGCTCCGTTGATAGTGTTCCTTCACGGCAACGGCGACAATGTGTCCGTGGTGCTGCCCAAGTGCAAAATATTGCGGGACCTGGGATTTGCGGTGCTTATGGTGGATTACCGGGGCTATGGAGCCAGCACCGGTTTCCCTACGGAGGGCGGGCTTTACAATGATGCCGTGGCGGCTTTTGACTGGGCGCAGGCCAGACATCCGTCGCATATAGTCGTTTACGGTCATTCGCTCGGTACCGGAGTGGCAACGGAGCTGGCGCTGCGGCGCAGGCCGGACGGGCTGGTGCTGGAAAGTCCGTTTACGTCCATCAGGGATATGGGGAAGGTGCTGTATCCGTTCCTGCCTGTGAATATTTTGGTGAGCCAGAAGTACGATACTTTAAGTAAAATATCATCAGTGGCGTGCCCGCTGCTTGTCATACACGGCGCGCACGATGAACTTATCCCTCCGGATATGGGGAAACGGGTTTACGATACTGCCCGCAATCCCAAAACTTTTGCGCTTTTGCCCGGCGGGCATAACGATATCTACAAGGTTTCGGGCCCTGCATACAAAAACGCGCTAGCCGCGTTTCTGCACAGATACCTCAAGGAGGCCGGAAAATGAAGAGAATGTATCCGCTTGTATTTTTGCTGGGCATGGCCATGCTTTGCTGCAATGCCGCGGCCCAGAATTATTCCGTGGAAAAATCCACCTCCACGGTAAAAAAGAGCCAGGCCGCCAGGAAGGCGGTGAAAAAAAGCGCGGCGAAACCCGCCGTTAAAACGAAGGAGCACAAGTGGACGAAAGGCGCGGCTTCCAAACCGGCGGCAAAACCGGGGGCAAAATCGGCCGCCAAATCTTCCGCCGGCTGGGCCGCCAGGAGTTCCGTCGCAGCGTCAACCTCGACGGCCATAGTGGAACTTTCCCCGGAAACTACGGCTCCCGCAAAGGCGGGGGATATAGTCATCATGAACAACATTGACGACCAAAATCCCGGCGCCGCTCCGGGACAACAGGGTTACTCCGCCCAGGGCAACGAGGACGCGCCGGGGCAGGGCAATGTCGCGGTTGTCCCGTATAATTCCCAGGATGAGGACGATCAGGCGCAGGAATCCGAGAGCGCTGCGGAAGATCCTTATGAAACCCCGGCTCCCCTCGAAGCGCCGGTGAACATAAAACAGACCATACCGCTTTCCTACGGACTTTTAAAGGGCGTGGCGCAGCAGGGCAATACCGTGGTGTTGTTCTTCGAGGATAACGCGGGCACGATTCGTTTAATACCGATGCTCGGCTCCGGTTCAAAAACCACGCTTGAGCAGCCTGTGGCAATAGAACGTTCTTCAGACTAGATTTTTGGGTGGGCTCTTACTACACGCATCAGGAGATTCCATAAATGCAAAGCACCAAGGCAGACAGCGTAACTTTTTTCGAGATAGACCAGAAACAGCAGAAACGCTGGGAAGAGGCGAAACTTTTCGCCGCGCCGCGAATTCCGGTTAAAGGAAAAAAATTTTACGGGCTGGATATGTTCCCCTATCCCTCCGGCGACGGGCTGCATGTCGGCCATCCGGAAGGCTATACCGCTTCAGATATCATCGCGCGCAAGCGGATGATGAGCGGCTACAGCGTGCTTCGTCCGATGGGCTGGGACGCTTTCGGTCTGCCTGCCGAAAACTATGCTCTTGAAACCGGAGTGCATCCTGCCGTTACCACCAGGCGCAATACCGATACTTTTCGCGGGCAGATAAAGTCTTTGGGGCTCGCTTACGACTGGAACCGCGAGATAAACACCACCGACCCTGAATATTATAAATGGACGCAATGGATTTTTTTGCAACTGTTCAAAAAGGGTCTGGCCTATGAAAACACGATGCCGATAAACTGGTGCCCGTCCTGCAAGACCGGTCTTGCTAACGAGGAGGTTTTCGGCGGCAAATGCGAGCGCTGCGACACCCCGATAGAACACAAGAGCATGCGCCAGTGGATGCTCAGGATAACCGCTTATGCCGACAGGCTGCTGTCCGATTTGGATATGGTGGACTGGCCGGAATCGACGCTGACGATGCAGAAAAACTGGATAGGCCGCAGCGAAGGTGCGGAGATAGATTTTGCGATAGACGCTTCGCAGCACAAACTGCGCGTGTTCACCACCCGGCCCGACACGCTTTACGGCGCGACCTATATGGTGATAGCGCCGGAGCATCCGCTGGCGGACGCGCTTATCACCTCCGCGCAGCGCGCCGGAGCGAAAGCTTATATAGAAAAAGCCGCCGCCAAAACCGAGTTTGAACGCTCGGCCGCGGAGCTGGAAAAGACCGGGGTTTTCTCCGGTTCCTATGCGATAAATCCGGTCAACGGCGCTAAAATCCCGGTATGGATAGCCGATTACGTGCTTGCAGGCTACGGCACCGGCGCGATTATGGCGGTCCCGGCTCACGACGAGCGCGACTATGCTTTTGCCAAAAAATTCAACCTTCCGGTAATAGAAGTCGTAAAGGCTCCCGCCGACTGGAAGGAGGATGGGTGTTTCTCCGGCGACGGCATAGCCGTAAACTCCGAGGCCATAAACGGCCTGTCCACTCCGGAAGCCAAGAAGAAAATAATCGCTTTTCTCGAAGACAAAAAAATAGGCCATGCCAAAATCACCTACCGGTTGCGCGACTGGCTTTTTGCGCGCCAGCGCTACTGGGGAGAGCCTATTCCTCTGGTGCACTGTCCGAAATGCGGGATCGTGCCGGTGCCGGAGAGCGAACTGCCGCTAAAGCTGCCGGAGGTGGATAAATTCCAGCCCAGCGGCACCGGGGAATCTCCGCTTGCCAATATAGATTCCTGGGTTAATACCAAATGCCCCGCCTGCGGCGGACCTGCCAAGCGCGAGACGAATACGATGCCGCAATGGGCGGGTTCCTGCTGGTATTACCTGCGCTATCTGGACCCGAAAAACACAGAAGCGCTGGTGGACAGGGAAATCGAAAAATCGTGGATGCCGGTGGACTGTTACATCGGCGGTGCGGAACACGCGGTCATGCATCTCCTTTACGCGCGCTTCTGGCACAAGGTGCTTTACGATATAGGGGTGGTGTCTACCAAAGAACCGTTCATGAAACTGCGCCATCAGGGCATGATATTGTCTTTTTCCTATCGTGATTCGCACGGCGTTTATCATCCATACAAGGAAATAGATTTCGGCGCAGACGGCAAGGCGCGTCTTAAAGCGACCGGCGAGGAACTGGCCTCGATGATGGAGAAAATGTCGAAGTCGAAAAAAAGCGTCATCAACCCCAACGACATGGTGCGCGAACACGGCGCGGACGCCACGCGCATGTACGAGATGTTCATGGGGCCGTTCGAGGCGCAAAAACCGTGGGATGTAAAAGGCATGGAGGGAATCACGCGATTTCTAAAGCGCGTCTGGTTCTGGTCCGACGGAATCATGGAGCGCAACGCATTCTCCGCGCCGGAAAACCGGCAGCTTGAGATATTGCGCCACAAAACGACAGCAAAGGTTTCCGACGATATCGAGAGCATGCGCTTTAATACCGCGATATCGGCGATGATGATTTATTTCAACGAACTGCATCCGCAGGAGCAGGTTGCGCCGGAGCATCTGGAAACGCTGCTGAAATTGCTGCATCCTTTCGCGCCGCATATGACCGAGGAGCTGTGGCAGCGCTGGGGCAAACCGGGATTTTTGGTGAAGTCCGAGTGGCCGTCCTTCGACAAATCGCTGCTTGCCGACGAGGAAATAGAAATAGGCGTGCAGATAAACGGCAAGGTGCGCGGCCGCCTGCGCATACCGGCGGGCATGGACGCGTCCGGCATAGAAAAAATGGCACGCGCCGCGGAATTCGTCCGCAAACATTCCGAGGGGAAAACTATCGCCAAGGTCATAGTCGTTCCGGGGCGCATAGTGAGCATAATAGTAAAGTGAGGAAAACGTTATGAACCGCATATTCGCAATTATTGCCTGTCTGTCCGCCGTGGCGCTGTGCGCCTGCGACGAAACCAAGGATATGGTTTACAGGCCGTATCCGCAGATACTGCCGCAGCATGTTAAAAAACTGGCCGTGCGTCCTTTTGTAAACAAGACGCAGCAGTTCGGCATAGAAGACAAGTTCAATCTGCAACTGCTCCAGCAGTTCCAGTCCGACGGGACTTATCCCATTTCTTCGGAGAACGACGCGGAGGGCGTCATAACCGGGGAAATCTGGCGCTATCTGCTGACGCCGATACAGTACAACTCCAACCAGGTCACCACGGCGTATAAACTGACGGTGCAGTTCCACGTAAAACTGATAGACTCAAAGACCAACCAGATTCTCTGGGACGAGCCCGCCATGGTCGGCAACCAGATTTACTCGGACGCGTCTTTGCCGGGCGGCATGACCGAGCTTCAGGCGCAGCAGGCGATATGGGAGCGCGTGGCGCAGGACATAGTGACGCGCACGATATCCGGTTTCGGCTCCGTGTCCAGCCAGTCCCAGAAATACATTATCGGCGGTCCGCAGGACCAGCAGGTCGCGCCCTCCACCGCGCCCGCCAGCGCACAGTAAAATGCCGGAACTGCGCCCGGAAGAACTCTATCGCGAGCTTAAAAACGGCCAACTCCGGCCGGTCTACTGGCTTGCAGGAGAAAACGCTTACGAGCGCAACAAGGCGGCGGACGCCATCCGCGCGGCCGTCAAGCCCGACGAATTCAATCTGGACGTGTTCTACGGCGACAGCGACAGCGGTTCCGCCGTGGTGCAGGCGGCGTCGTCGCTCCCTACTTTTGCCGACAGCAGGCTTGTGCTTGTGCGTCGTGCCACCGGGTTCAAAACCGATGACCGGGAGGCGATAGCCGAATATCTGCAAAACCCGCTGGCGTCGACCTGTCTGGTGCTGGTGGCCGGTTCGGCGGGCGAGGTGTCGGGCCGTCGGGGCGGGAAAGCGGGGACTTCGCTGCCGAAGCTGTCCGCCTCCGCCGGAGCTTCTGTAACGTTCGAGCTTCCCAAAGAACGCGACGTGCAGGATTTCGCGCGCAAGCTTGCAGTACAGCACAAACTGGTATTTGCCCCGCAGGCTCTTGATACGTTGGCGGAAGCCTGCGGTTCTGACATGCATGCTCTGGAAAACGAAATAGCGAAACTGGCGTTATACCGGCATGGCGCGAAAGGTGAAGTGTCGCCGCAGGATGTGCTGAATTCTCTCGGGTTTTCGCATGAAGAGAATCCCTTCGCGCTGACAAACGCGCTTGGGGAGCGGGACGGTCTGGCGGCCGCGCGCATAATAGACCGCTCCATTGCCGCCGGAGACGAACCTATAGCCATGCTTGCGATGGTGGCGAAATACGTGGAGCAGATGCTGAAAATAAAACGCATGCTCGGCGCGGGGATGAGCGAGGGACAGATAGCCTCGGAACTGGGATTCCATCCGTATCGCGTTAAAATGCTGGCATCACAAAGCCGCGCCTACGCCGACGAAAAGACGCTGTTCGGCGCGCTGTATAAAATACTGGAGGCCGACAGCCAGCTTAAATCCTCGTCCGCCGAGCCCGCCCCGGTGCTGAAGTCGATAGTGCTGGCGCTGACCGGGGTGCCTCGCTCTCGGTAGCAAGAGATTTATGCGGATATAAAAACCCTCCCTGTTAAAGGGGAGGGTTTTTTTTGTGCTGGTCGGAATTTAGCTGCCCTTTTCTTTCATCTGCTTTTGCAGCCTGTCGTAATAGCGGTCGGCCTCTTCCACGGAAGCGAATACGCTGTCCTGGTCCACCGCGCCGGCTATGTCAAAAATCTTTTTTACGGCGGGCTGCATGTTGGTTAGCATCAGCAGTCCGCCCTGCTCCTGCACGGTTTTTTTTGATTTAAAAATCACGCGCAAGCCCATGCTGCTGATATACTCCAGCATGGTCAGGTCGAGCACGACGGATTTGGGCCTGCTTTTTATTATCATGTCCAGAATCGTCTCAAGCTGGCGGTATGTGGTTGTGTCGAGGCTGCCTATGGGTGACACGACGAAAAACCCGGTATATTTTTCCACATGTTGTATGTGAAGCATTTTTCCCCCTATGCCTGTTTACATTAAAAAATCCGCGCGGCAACTGTTGCGGTCGCCGCGCGGATTTAGCCTAAAAGTGCGATGATCAGGCCTTTTTTGCTGTCATCTTGGCCATGCGTGATTTTCTGCGCGCGGCGGTTTTCCAGTGAATAGTGCCTTTCTTTGCGGCCTTGTCCAGCGTGGATGCGGCCTTGCTGAGAAGTTCGGTGGTCTTGGCTGCATCGCCGGTCTTCACCGCGGCGGCGTATTCCTTGGTGACCTGCTTGATGTTTTTGTTGATGCCATGGTTGTGGCTGGCCCTGCGCAGAGCCTGCCGCGCGGCCTTGAGGGCGCTGGTATGTCTTCCGGTTTTAAGTTTTGCCATATCTTTTTGTTGTCTCCGTCGATAAAGTTTAACTTTTTGGCGGGCGCGCGGTCAATATAAATTCAAATCCCGCCTGCGCTTTACCTTCTACATTCTAGCAATTTAAGTATTCAATTGCATATATGGCTTGCTTTGCGCTTTAATTTATTTATGCCGGCTGCAAAAGGGCCTGATTTCAGGCGTCTTCCTAAAACCCCGGGCGTTTATATAATGCGTTCCGCCGACGGGGCCATCATCTATATAGGCAAGGCCAAAAATCTCGCCTCCCGCGTTGCGCAATATTTCAGGGCCAAAAGGCCGGAGGGCGACTGGAAGACGCCCAGCCTTGTCGCGCTCATCCGCGCGATAGATTATATCCCCTGCGAGAGCGAACGCGACGCGCTGGTGCTTGAGCGGGAGCTTATACACCGCCACCAGCCTTTTTTCAACAGCATGTGGAAGGACGACAAGTCCTACCCGTGGATAAAAATAACCGACGAGGATTTCCCGCGCATAATGCTCACCCGGCGCAAAACGCCGGGCGGAAAATATTATGGTCCCTATCCGAGCGCCGCGCTGGTAAAAACATTGCTGCGCTTTTTCTGGCGCAGCAGGCTGCTGCCGCTGCGCCCGTGCAAGTGGGAGTTTTCGGTTGAAAGTCCGCTTTCGCAGCGCAGGATAAATGCGTGCATCTATTTCCATACCGGACAGTGCCCCGCCCCCTGCGCCGGAAAAATAACCCGCGAGGACTATTTGAGTATTGTCGAGCGGGCCAGACAACTTGTCGACGGTGATTATGACGTGCTGCTGGGTGAGTTCAAGGCAAAAATGGCGGAGGCGTCAAAAGCGTTGCGCTACGAAGATGCCGCTCTGTATCGCGATTTATCCAGAGCCCTTGAGCATATAGGGGAGCGGGTGCGCATAAGCCGCTACAGCGAAACGCAGTTGCAGGAAGCCCTGGCCCGTTCCGCCGCCGCCGCGCGGCTTGCCGCGCTTCTCGGCCTGTCCCGTCCGCCCGTGCATATAGAGGGCTTTGACACTTCCAATCTTTTCGGGCGAGAGACTGTGGGCAGCATGGTATGTTTCCATGCCGGCAAACCCAATAAAGAACATTACCGGAGATTTAAAATCAGAACGCCCGCGCCTGCGCGTGGCGGCGACGATTATGCGATGATAGGCGAGATCGTTGGTCGCAGGCTGCGCCGTCTTAAAACATCCGGCGAGGCTTTGCCCGACTTGCTTTTGATAGACGGCGGTCCGGGACAGCTTGCAAGCGCTGCCAAAGCCGCAAGCGAAGCCGGGGTGCGTCTGCCGATGGTATCGCTGGCGAAGGCGGAGGAGGAACTTTATGTTCCCGGGCGTCGGGAACCGCTCAGGCTGGACAGGGCCGATCCGGCGCTGCGGCTTTTGCAGTCCGTGCGGGACGAGGCGCACCGCTTCGGAATAAAGTATCATAGATATCTAAGGGGCAAGAGACTGATGGAGAATTAGTCGTGTCCCGCCGTCCTTTCCCGGCCGGCATATTCCAGAATTATCGAGGTTGTATGAGATCCAATGTAAAAATATTGCTGCCGCTTGTTTCGCTTTCGCTGCTGTGCGCCTGTCACAAAGCTCCGCCGGCCGTTACGCCGGGCGCCAAGGTGACTCTCTCTTGCACGCTTTCCACCGCGGGTATTCCGCCCGTCACAAGGAAAATGTCATGCGAACAGGGGCATTGCGGTCTTCCGCCGATGCTGGAAGATTCTCTGCTCGGCAAAACCGAGGGACAGAACTATAAGCTTTCCCTGCCGAAGGAAAAATCGTTTCCGTACATCCCCCAGTATGTGCGTGACATCCCGACCTCCCAGCTGCCCAAAGACGGCAAGCCGACCGTGGGACAGCCGGTACAGGCTTCCACCCAGGACGGCAGAAAATTTGTTTGCGTGATAACCGCCGTTACAAAACAGAAAATAACTGTGGACTGCAATAATCCGTTCGCGGGCAAGCCGCTGGACTGCGACGTCACGATAGTAGCTGTCGGGAAATAAACGCCATGGCGGCGCTGTCGCCTAAAATACTGCGGGCCATGGAAGCCTATCCGCCTTTTTACCGCAAAGTGTGGCTCGCCTGCGCGAAAATACCGCGCGGCGAGACACGCACTTACGGCGAAATAGCAAGGCAGATAGGTTCTCCGGGCGCTGCGCGCGCGGTCGGGCAAGCTCTTGGAAAAAACCCGTTCTGGCCGCATGTGCCCTGCCACCGCGTGATAGCGGCCGACGGCGGGATGTGCGGCTTTTCCGCCGAGGGCGGCATCAAACGCAAAAAACAGTTGCTGGAAGCGGAAAAGAAGCGCAATAAAAAAGGCTAGCAGACATTTGATACGCAGAATTCCCCGCCCGCGCGGGGAATTTCTGTTTTTAGACATGCCGGAAGATGTTGTATTATATTTAATGTCCTCCTGCTCGACGATACATTCCTGACGGAGATTTTGTAATGCTGCAAAATTTTGAAATTTCCCCGATGATAGACATGCCGCACGCGCACCACGGCTGGTACTGGTGGGCTGTCACGCTGGCGCTGTCCGCGCTCATGCTTACATTCGCCGCCAACTTGCGCAGAATACAGCATGCGGGCAGCGACGCATCTACGCGCACAGGGCTGAAATTGCTTGTCGTGGGCTGCGCAATGGCGCTCTATCTGCATGCGCTGGCTAAAATTCCCAACGACGATATAAGGATTTTTTTCGCCTGCATGATTGCGACATGCCTGCTGTGTTTCGGCGGGCTTGTAGCGCTTTATTGGCGGCAAAAAGTGTTGCGTCATGTCCTGATATTATTTTGCATGCTTGGCTGCTATATCTCTTATCTGCATTACCATGCCTACAATCTTATTATCGGATGGGCCAATTCCGGTTTTACACATGCGGGGACCGTTTCGTCCCTTTCGCGTTTCGAAGCGGTGGACAAGACAGTGTCGGAGCATGACATAGAAGTGTCTGAACTGTTTCTCGGTGATCTGGATTTCCTTCGGATCCCGGTTTATCTTTCCATCGGTGATTCGGCCAAGGCATTGGAAAAAATAAATGCGCTGCCCGATGTCGATAAATACCGTCCGGAACGCGATTACTATGCGGCGGAAGCGCTTTTCGCGCTTGGCCGCACTGCCGACGCGCTTGTGTCTCTGGACAAGGCTATGGCGGTAAAAAGTTCCGTGGAATTTTTGGTGCTGCGCGCCGGTATAGAATCCCGGCTTGGCGATCAGCCAAAGGCGCTTGCCGATATCCAAAAAGCCATCGTGTTGGACGGCAAAAATCCCGCGGTCTATATCAGGCGCGGGTGCATTTATATGTGCGGCATGCGTGATTATAAAAAAGCGCTTGAGGACTTTACCCCCGCAAATTCCACGGGCGCAGTTTCCGGGGAAGGATATATGCTTTCCGGCATTGCATATCTTGAGTCGAAGTATTATGAAAATGCTTCGCGCGCATTTACAAAAGTGGCGGCGGACAGATATCTGTCAGCCATACCGTGGCAGGCGCTTGTCGCTTTAAGGCAGCGGCATGAGGCGGATGCAAAGGCGCTCTATGCCCAGGCCGAAAAACGCAATCCGAAAATAATGGAACAGGTCGCCGGACTTGCTCAGATAGGTTTTTTGCCAAAGGATGTAGCGGATGATTTTGAAAGGCTTGCCCATTGATAATTTAAATTGGATCTAATAAATGTTCCCGCGCCAGTCGGCGCGGGATTTTTATGCTGATTTATAGAAGAGTAATTTTATTCCCAGCAGAAGCAGTACGACCCCGGTTATGCGTTCCAGTAAAACGGCGCCGCGTTTGAATGCGGATTTCAATACTGCGGTGGAGAGCAGCGCAGATAACACGCTGAACCAAACCGATGCTATAAAAACTATTTCCATGCCATAGCAATAGCGCGTCAGCACGGGCGTGTCTGCGGTGATGAATGCGCTGAAAAAACTTACAAAAAACAATGCCGCTTTCGGATTGGACAGGTTTGTAAACAGTCCCATCCTGAATGCGGTGGAGGCCGGCATTCCATCTGATTTAAATTTTCCCGCGTTCGGGGCGTCTGATTGCTTGCGTGTCCCCAATGCCCGGATGCCAAGGTATATAAGATAAATTGCCCCTGCTGTTTTCAATGCGGCAAACACAGCGGGGGATTTGCTTATCACAAAAGATATCCCGGTTATAGAGGCGCAAACCCACCAGATATTTCCCAGCACTATCCCGGCGGTCGTATGAAAGCCCGCCTTGCGCGAATGGACAAGGCTGTTGCGCGCCACGAGGACGAAATCGGGACCGGGGCTGACGACGGCAAGCGTGCCTATCGCGGCTACGCCGGCAAAAGTTGTGTTGTGCATAAAAGGTTAACCGGCTTTTGAGGCCAGATCGCCCATGGCAAACATCGGCAGGAACATCGCGATGACTATGGTGCCCACCACAAGTCCCATGAAAACCATTATGAGCGGTTCTATCATGGAGGTGAGGCCCTTTACTGCGGTATCCACTTCCGCATCGTAGAAATCTGCTATGCGTACCAGCATGTTGTCCAGGCAGCCGGTTTCCTCGCCCACCCCTATCATCTGCACCACCATAGGCGGGAAAAGGTTGGCTTTCTTAAGCGGTTCCACCAGTCGTCCGCCTTCCTTGACGGATTCGCGGCAGCTCAAAATGGCTTTTTCCACCACGACGTTGCCGGAAGTGGCGGCAACGGTTTCGAGGCCCTGCAATATCGGGACGCCGGATTTAAGCAGTGTCCCGAGAGTGCGCGAGAATTTTGCTATCGACACTTTTTTTATCAGTATGCCGAAAACCGGCATGCTCATCAGGAAACCGTCCACGCGCTCATGAATATCAGGCGACGCCGAGTATGCTTTTTTTGCCCCGAAAAAAACGGCCGCCGGTATGGCAATTACAAGGATGATGTTGTGCTTTATCGTGTCCGAACACCAGATTACTATCTGGGTCGGCAGCGGCAGGTCGGCGTGGAAACTGGCGAATATGTTTTTGAATGTGGGGATTACGAAAATCATCAGGAAAATCGTTATGAGGGTCGCTATGCCGCCGACCACGGCCGGATACATCATCGCGGATTTGACTTTCGCCCGCAGCGCCTCGGACTGCTCCAGATATGACGAAAGGCGTTCCAGAATCGTGTCCAGTATGCCGCCGACCTCGCCCGCCCGGATCATGGAGACATAGAGCGTCGAAAATGCCGCTGGGTGTTTTTTCATCGCATCGGCTATGCCGAGACCGGACTCTATGTCGCCCTTGATTGAGTTGATGACTGTTCTAAACGCGGGATTTTCCGCCTGGGCTTCAAGTATTCCAAGTCCCTGCACTATCGGAACGCCGGCGGATACCAGAGTGGACAGCTGGCGGGAAAAAAGCACCAGGTCCTTGGAGTGGACCTTGGGCGTGAACGGATTTATCCTGCTCCAGACGGCCTTTAGGCCGGTTTCCTGATGCTGGTTTATGTCTATAAGGGTGAGCTTCAGTGCGCGGATGCGGTCTACGGCCGATTTCTGGTCCTGGGCATCCAGCGACCCGTCAACAAGCCTGCCGGAAGCGTCTCTTGCCTTATAGTCGAATTGCATGCATGTTTAGGAGGCGTTTGCCAGCCCTCGCTGCAGGTATTTTTTCAGGTCGTCCGGGTCCGGCGAGCGGTTCACCGCTTCCTGATACGTTATTTTCTGCTTCAGGTAGAGATCCGCAAGCGACTGGTTCATTGTCACCATGCCGTATTTGCCGCCGGTCTGCATGGTGGTTATTATTTGCTCCACCTTCTGTTCGCGGATAAGGTTTCTTACCGCCGGGGTTATCATCAGTATCTCTACCGCCAGCACGCGACCGGTGTTGTTGGGCGCGACAACAAGCTGCTGCGCCAGAACGGCTTGTGCCACGAAGGAAAGCTGCACTCGTATCTGTTCCTGCTGATGCGGCGGGAAGACGTCTATGATGCGGTTGACGGTCTGTGCCGCGTCATTTGTGTGGAGCGTGGCAAAAACAAGGTGGCCAGTTTCCGCGATGTTTAGCGCAGCCTGTATGGTTTCCAGGTCGCGCAATTCTCCCACGAGTATGACGTTTGGGTCCTGGCGCAGTATGTGGCGCAGCGCCGCGCCGAACGATTCCGTGTCGGCGCCGACTTCGCGCTGGTTGACTATGCTCTTTTTGTGGGTGTGGACGTATTCTATCGGATCCTCAACGGTGACGATATGGTAGCAGTTGTGTTCGTTGAGATAGTCTATCATGCTGGCCAGCGTGGTGGATTTACCGGAGCCGGTAGGGCCGGTTACAAGTATCATGCCCTTTTTGAGCTTCATCAGGTCGTATATTATCGGAGGAAGGTTGAGTTCTTCGAAAGTTTTGTAGCGGGACGGTATCGAACGTATGGCCGCGCCAACCAGCCCGCGCTGGCGGAACACGTTCATTCTCAACCGGCCCATGCCTTTTATGCCGAATGCGAAATCCAGCTCGTTTGTGGCCTCGAAGCGCTGCCGCTGCGAGTCGCTCATCAGCGAGAATATAAGCTGCTGCGCCGAGTCGCCGTTGAGCCGGTCAAATGGGGTTGGAGTAAGTTCGCCGTTTAATCGCAGTATGGGCGGTGCTCCTGCCGTGATGTGCAAATCCGACGCGCCTTTTTCGTGCATCATAATAAACAAATCGCTCATAGTAACCATAAACGGTGTTCCTCCAGTCGGAAAACGGGCACTAAATCTTTCTAAATTCTAACACATTTGCCATCTGTTTCCAATTGCTCCGGCGCATGCAGGTTTGCCGGCTTAAGGGGGCATCAATGCCGGTTCTACAAATCCGTGTCGTCCGGTATCGACAGGCTTTTTTTGGGAGAAGCGGGGGTCGGATCATCCGGCAGCGGCAGTTGCTGTATGGTTTTGGATTTCACTTTTTTCTTGCGGACCGGTTTTGCCGGTTTTACCGTCACATCCTGGGAGGCTTGTACCTGTTGTTGCGCTGTCGCTGCCTGCGGTACGGAAGACGGCGCGGCGGCTGTGGGGGGATTTTTAGCGGTTTGCTGCTGGTTCGCAGTCTGTCCGGCGGGAGCGGCTGCCGCTGGTTGTACCTGCACGGATGCGTTTTGTTTGGCTGTTTTGCCGGCTCCTGCAATGCCGCCCAGCAATTCCAGCGCAGGGTCATTGATGCCGCGTGTTATTGTTCCTGCCTTTACGTCTACGGCAAAAATATAAGTTATCGGTTCCTGCCTTGGACGCAGGAAGCGATACTGCACCATGTAGCTGTTGCCGTTGAGTTTCGCTCCCACCCAGTCCTCTATGCCGTTTTTTGCCGTGTATGAATTTTTCAGCCAGTTCGCGATGGTTCCGCGGCCGTTGTCAAGCTGGTGATTTTTCACTATTGATATTGCCGTATCCGTCTGCTGGTTTTGCGACAGCGCCGCAGTCGGCGAAATCCCTGCCGGTACTGCGGTGGACGGCGCAACCTCGGATTTGGCGGGATTCTGTGCAGGCGCTACAGTAGTCACCGAGGCGGTTTCGGTGGAGGCCAGAACACCGGAGGTGTCCTTGAAAGCTATTTTTTCCGGGACATTCCGGTTTTTGTTTTTGCCGCCGTGGAAAAGTGAGGAGATGCCCACCCCGTCCTGCCTGAGCACCAGATATGCGCCCGCTATACCGACGATAATCATCGCCGCCGCTGCCGCCGCGAATATCAGCGGGGCATGTGTTTTGCGCTTATCGGTGCGTTTTGTCTGGGACACCGTGGCCCTGGCGGCGTCCAGCATTGCCGCCGCGTTGAAAGTGGCTTTGTGCGGGTCGGAGGCTTTTATGCCTCCCGATATGATGGCTTGCGGGTCCTTGCTCTCCGCCTTGTTATCCACTGGCGGGGCATTGGCTGCAATATCCGCGACGGTGACGGTTTCGTTGCCGCCGGTGGCCACCATATTGATGCCGTCCGGCATGTTGCTGCCTACCTGTATGGTATAGGAAGCCGAGGTGGCTTTCGCTGCGGCGGCCGCCACCTGTGCCTGCATCTGCTGCTGGGCGGCCAGCGGCACCTGCTGTTCTTGCGCATGCGGCTGCTGCCGTGGAGACTGCTGTCCGGCCGCTTCGGGAATCGCTTCAGGCGACAAAAGCGACTGCGGGCCGGTTTCAACGGATGACGGCGCGGCGGCAACCTTTATTTCGTCGATGTGCGCGGCCGGAGGTTTTGCCGCGGGCGGTTGCTGTTCTTCTTTCCCTGCTGGTTCCGGTTTTGCCTGCTGCCGGGCCGGAGTCTCCTGCGCTTCTATCGGGAATTGGTTTATTACCGTGTATTTCGCCGCCTCCTGCTGCTTTTTAGACGGCGCGGGCTGCTCGGCCTTCGGTTGCGGTTGTTGCTGCACCGCCTGTTTTTCTTCCCTGACCCGTAACGGCGGAGCAGCCTCGGCATTTGCCGGGGCATCCTCCTGCGGAGGATTTTCCGCCTGCTCCTGCGGAGGCGGGACCAGTTCGCCTTCCAGCTCCGGCGCGGCGGCAAAAGGCTGCGGCGCAGGTTCCTGCAGCATGGCGGACAGGTCGTCCACGGCATTCTCATTGGGCGGAGCCAAAATCTCTTCCTCAATGGGCGGTATGGCTTCCTGGCTCAGGTCCTGCTCCGGCGATTGCGAAGTATATCGTTGCGGCTGTTGTTCCTGATCGTAATAGCCGTCCTGGGGAGGTTGTATCGGGGCTTCTTCCTGCGGGAACTGTTCCTGCTGCCGGTATTGCTCCTGCTGCGGAAATTGCTGCCGCTGGAACTGCTCCTGCTGCGGCGAGTCCGCGTATTCGGCCGCGCTTTCTATATTGCGCGGATTTTCGGCGAATGCCGGCGACTCGGCGTGATGGCGATGCTGTATGTGCGTATCCTCTTCACGCTGCAAATCCGGGGATTCCTCGCCCTCGTCTTCCTCTCCGACGGCGAAACGTGCCGATTCTGCGGCCACGTGCTGTATTTTTTCGTTTAGCTCCATGTCTTTTATCCATGGAGGTTCCGCCTCGCCCAAAAGTCTGGGCGGTTTGGGCGGGTTAAGCCTTGCGGCGCGGCGCAGCCTGTCCAGCGTGGAAAAAGAGGATTGTATTTTGGCGCCAGTCCCGGCCAGTTCCCCGTCCGATTCGCGGGCAAGCCATTGCTCGTCTCCCTCGGATGTTGTTGCCGTGGGCGGGGTTTCCGGCGGTATGTCCCCGCCGTAGTTCGCCGCCAGTTCTATGTCTTCCTGCGAGAATCCGAAATTCTTGAGGAACGCGTTTATCTCCTCGTCGGCATTGGCCGGCGGGGTTCCGGGTTCGTCCGGTGCGGATGCGCGGGGGAGGCCATTCTTTTTAAGGTTTTCAAGCAGAGGCGCCAGCTCGGGGATAGAGGCGGCTAGTTTCCAGTCGCCTCCGGCTTCGCCGGAGGAGTTTTCCGGGCAGACAAGACTAGCCGGGCCAAAGCCCGGCTGCTCTCCAAGTTTTTCAAGCTCCGCCGGCCCCTCTATTTCTCCGGCGGAATATATCCAGTAGCGCATGCTTTTGTGCGTGTCAGTCGCAGAGCGTCAGAGCGCGCTCCATGTTTTTTGCGACTTTTTCGCGGCCCAGATATTCCAGCATCTTAAACAGCGTCGGGCCTTCCGTCCTGCCGCTGGCCGATACGCGCAAAGGATGGAAAACCTGTCCGGCCTTCATGCCGTTTTCGGCGGCGTAGGCGCGGGCTTCCTTTTCTATGGCCGCATCGGTGAACTCCTGAAGTTTCAGGCAGCGTTCGCGCAGATCGGAGACTATTTTTTTAGCGCCCGGTTTTTTCAGAACCTTCTCCACGGATTTCTCGTCGAACACTATCTCGTCCTTAAAGAAAAAATCTACCAGTCCGGGAATGTCGCCGAGCAGTTTGTATTTTTCCTGCTCAAGCGCGACCACGCGGCGCAGCAGCCGCTCGTCGCCCGTCACGCCTGCGTTTTTGATGAAAGGGCTCGCCTGTTCGTAAAGCTGTTCCGGCGTCATTTTCCGGATGTATTCGCCGTTCATCCATTTGAATTTTACCGGGTCGAACATTCCGGGGTTCTTCTGGCAGCCCGCTATGTCGAACTTCTCCACCAGTTCCTGCGGCGTGAAAATCTGCTGGCTGTCCGATGTCGCCCAGCCGAGCAATGCCAGATAATTAAGCACGGCCTGCGGCAGATATCCTGCGGCCTGGTATTCGTCCACGCTGGTGTTGCCGTTGCGCTTGGAAAGTTTCGTGCCGTCCGGGCCGAGTATCATCGAAAGATGCGCTATCTCCGGCAGTTTCCAGCCGAGGGTTTTATAGATAAGCACCTGCAGCGGGGTGTTGGAAATATGGTCGTCGCCGCGTATAACATGGCTCATCTCCATCAGATGATCGTCGATGACGCAGGCGAAATTGTAGGTCGGGTATCCCGACGCCTTGACCATGATGAAATCATAGAGCAGCTTGTTCTCGAATTTAACCTCGCCGCGTATCAGGTCGTTCCACGAAGTGGTGCCCTCGTCCGGCATTCTAAAGCGCACCACGGGCTTGCGCCCCTGCGCCTCGAATGCTTTTTTCTGCTCGTCGGTTAGATGGCGGCAGCGGCCGTCATATTTGGGCGGGCGTTTTTCGAGCTGCGCCTGTTTGCGCTGCGCCTCCAGTTCCTCCGGAGTGCAGTAGCAATGATACGCGAGCCCTTGCGCCATAATCTGGTCGGCGTATTTTTTGTAGATTCCCATCTCGGCGCGCTTGCTCTGGAAGTAGGGACCGTGCGGACCTTTTTCGGTGCCGTCGGCGAGCGGGCCTTCGTTCCAGTCCATGCCGAGCCAGCGCATGGCGCGGAAAATTGCCTGCGTGGACTCGTCGGTGGAGCGGAGTTCGTCGGTATCTTCTATCCTGAGGATGAAGGTTCCGTTCATCCTTTTTGCGAAAAGCCAGTTGAACAGGGCGGTGCGTGCGCCGCCGATATGCAAAAATCCCGTGGGGGAAGGTGCGAATCTGACGCGAATGTTGGTCATAAGTATCTAAATGATATCAAACGGGGGGATGCTTTGCCATGCGGATTTGGGCCCGTGTCCGGCCTCGCGCCTTTGCCGGGCTATTGTTGTTGCGCGGCTTGATCGGCAGGGGAGGTCAGTTCGGCACCGCGTCAAGCAGTTCCCAGAATTTGTTTGCGGACGGAATGCGCGTTTCCAGATTGGGGTTGATTGCTTCCTCAAGAAGCGAGTCAAGCTCCTTTGGCAGCGCGGGTACGACATGGGACGGAGGGATTATTTTGTTGCGCGAAGGGTCGAATCCCTCCAGATCCCAGGGCACATGTCCGGTAAGGCATTCATAAAGGCAGATGCCCAGCGAATAGATGTCGGATTCTTTTTTAACGAAGCCTTTCTGCTGTTCCGGCGGCATGTATGCCGGCGTGCCGGAAACGGTTTTGGAGCTGCGGGCCTCGTCTAATTGTCGCGCGACGCCGAAGTCCATGACCTTCACCACTCCGGCGCTGGAGATCATGATGTTGCCGGGCTTTAAATCGCGGTGTATGATGTTGTTGTTGTGCGCGAAATCCAGCGCGCGGCATATCGGTTTGAATATGGATTTGGATGTTTGCAGCGTCAGTCGGCCTTCCTTGTCCAGTTTCGACTCCAGCGTTACTCCTTCCACATATTCAAGCACGAGGAATAAATCCCCGTCTATCTCGAAGACCGTGTATATGTCTACGATGTTTGGATGGCGCAGCGACGCGGTGGTGCGCGCCTCGTTTAGCAGTTGTTCCTTTGCTTCCGGCGACAGTCCCATGTCGCTGCGGAGTTTTTTTATGGCGACCTTGCGTTTGAGCGTTTTGTCGTAGCCTTCGTAGACCACGCCCATGCCGCCTTCGCCCAGCTTGCGCACCAGCAGGAACTGGTTCATCAGCGCTACAGGATGCGTTTCTTCCTCGCCTTTCGACCGGAACGATTTCAAAAGTTGGATAACGATAAGCACTCCGGCGGCAAGACCGCCCAGCAGTATGTAGACCTTGCTCCAGCTCGCCGGTGGCGGGGTCTGGTCGTCGGACCTGGAATCCTCGGAAGGGAATGCCGCTCCCTTGTACTGGAAATCCGGGACCTGCGCCTTGTATTTCGCATACGCATCGCGGAAACGGGAATCGTAAGAGTGGTCTATGGCCGAAGCGTCGCGCAAATCCTCCAGCATTTTGCGGTAATTGCCCATTTTCTCTTCTATGAGCGCGCGGTTGTAATATGCCGACGCCATGTTCTTGTCAAGCTGTATGGCGGCTGAGGCATCCGCCAGTGCTTCGGCCAGATTGCCTTTCTGCGCATTCGCCCATGCGCGGATATTGTAGGCGGTAGCCGCGTTCTGCGGATCGTTTTTTATAACGTAAGTCGCGTCGTTTATGGCATCGTCGTAGCGGTTGAGGTAATTTTCGGCCGCAGCGCGTATTGTGTAGGCGCTGTAGTTTCCGGGGAATTTGTTTATCGCGTTGGTTGCTGCGGCCACCGCGCCCAGGTAGTCCTTGAGCGCCATTTTCATATTCGCCTGCGCCGCATAGGCGGTTGATTGTCTTGCGTCGTCGCTGCTGTCGGCTATCTGGTCTGTTTGTGTCGAGCTTTGCGCCTGCGGAGCCGCGGCGGTTTCGGTTTTGGCAGCGGAATCCTGCGCGGGGGCGGAAGCTGTCGTGTCCGGCTGGCTTGCCGCGGATGAGGTGTCGGGTTTTGCCGTATGAGCCGCGCGCAGCGGCTGCGAATAGCTGCCGCCGACGACCACCGCGCTTGTCGCGTCGCCGCCCGAGGTCGCCCCCAGTTTCTTCGCCAGCGCGTCGCTTGAAAGCCCCTTGGAATTAAGATAGTTGTCGCTCGTGGCTTTGGGGCTGGCGGCCAGGGCTTTTTTTAAGTTATCCTCGGCCATGGCGGAGTTGTTTTCGTTGGCCTCCGGCAGCGTGTTATGCTCCGGGTCCGGGGAAAGCGGGGAATTCGACTGCTTTAACGCCTGCATAAGTTCCAGCGCCTCTTCCCGGGTCATTCCGTCCGCCATCATGGTGCGCCAGAACGTATGCGTGTCCATGCTGGAATATCCGCCGTTTTTAATGTCGTCGAGAATATGCTGCACGAATGCATCGGGCTGTGCCGGGGTCGATGACGGCGTATTGTTCCCGCCGGATGACCCGTTGCCGTGATGCGACGGATTGTCCGGATTCGCATCGCCGCCATTGTGCGGCGGCGGTGCGGGTTGGGGGACCGAGCCTGCACGCACGTCGTCATAATAGGTGTCGAGGGTCTTAAGCAAGTCGGGATTATTTTGCAGGCCCTTGCACTGCGCCGGGCCGTCTATGCTGGTGGTTACGCACTGATCTTTGGAAAACCGGCTGTTGGTGGATTTGGCACAGGTGGTTATCCTTTTTTCCGCGACATTTTGGCAGGCGGACAGATCGTCGGCATGCGCGACGACCTGCGCCAAAAACAGGCTTGTAACGGCCACGAAAGCCGTATATGGTTTCATAATAAACGGCATGCAGTTTTCCCCTCTGACCCGGGTTTTGCGATAGAAGCGAGGACCGAGACGGTGGATGTTGAGGGCAGTTCGAAGTAAAATTTGGTGGGCATACCTTTTGGTATGGTCGCCAAATTTTGCAAAGAAATGTCCCAACAGCCGCCGTAGAATCCCGCTCTCTATTGCAAAACCCGGGTTAAATCAGCGCGGCATATTTTACCGCACCAATAGAAAGAATAATATGTAAGTATTAACTAGTCAAGGTGCTTTTGGTCCCATTCATTATGGGTCCTTGCCGGACTCCCGATTCATTTGTATAGCGAGTTCAGAAATCCAGCACTACGCTTAATGCAAACACCAGGGGGGCGGGGGAGAACGAAATTTTATCGGAGGGTTGTTTCTGTCCGTTGATATATTGCGTTTGGGTTATGTTAGCTGATATAAAGCGTTTGTATACGCCCAATCCGGCCGAGATGTTCTGGAAAATATGTTTTGTCACTCCGGCGCCCAGCATGAATACCGGTGCGCCGGAGGAATCTTCGGTCACATTTGAATCGTTGGCGTTAGGGGTTATCAAACAGTAACCCGCGCCGAGTTCTCCGAAAAGTGAAAAATTTTGCAGGTCATGCGTGCCGCGCAGTCTTGCCTCGACCGGAAGTATTGATATGGAACTTTCGGCCGAGCCCAGCGCGGCGTCTGCTTGTGTGTATCCCAAAGCTGCTCCCGCCTCAAAGCGTATGGAGTGTAATTTCCCCGCCGGCACCATATAGTCCAGTTCTCCCCATGCGCCGGAGCCGAAAGAGCCGCTTTTAGGCATATAGCCAAGCGCCGCTTCCCATTGGCCCGGATACGGCTGCCGTTTTTGCGACAGATTTAATGTTGTTTCGGGAGATTCCGTTTGTGTCGAAGATATCGTTCCGGATTCCAAATGCGCCGGTTGCGGAACAGCAGGCTGCGCGGTTTTTTCTGTTTTATCCGCCGGCGTTTGTACGGTCCCGGAGAGCTGTGTTTCGGGGATTTGCTGCTGAACCGGTGCGGCGGTCTGTTGCGGGGGAGGCGGTGCAAGCGGAGCAGGCGGCGTTTCGGTTTGTTGCGGTGCCGGCGTCGCCGCAGGCTGGGCCGGCGCGACTTGCGGGGATGGCATTATCTGTTGCTGCGCCGTAGTCGGAGACGCAAGCAGCCCGGTCACGGCTGATGAAGAAACGGCGACGGAGGCAGTGGACAGCGTTACCGCCTCAACGGTCCGGGTGGACGGGGCAAGAACCGGGAATGATGCCGCCGGAGTTGAAACGGCCACCGCCGGAACTGCGGGGGCGGCGCCTTCTTTCACTATCGAAAGTATCGTATCCCTGCTCAGGGCAAGCGTTCCGGCGGTTGTCTTAAGCGATAGCTGCGCTTCGCTTATGTCGGTTATTTCCCCTGTCAGCACGCTGCCGTCTTTCAATGAAACCACATAGCGGTCACTGGTGATGGAGACGATGTCGGATTTTTTAAGCGCAAGTTCTCCGGCGGGCGTGAGCACGCGCACTCCGGCATCGTCGGACGACAGGATGCTGCCTTTTATGACGCTTCCATCCGACAGTTTTATTGTCTCGGCCATGGCTGCCGCTGCGGCAACCGTCATAATCGCCGCAAGCGCAAGACGGGGGAATAACTTTGTCATGTTTTATTTCGAGTCCGCTTTTTCCAGCTGTAGCCAGGTAATTTGTTCGGCCCACAGGAATATGGATGCGGCGATTGCGCCGACCACCAGCTGGTAAATTGTCGACACGATTCCGGTTTTTATCATCATGGACATGTCCGGGCTCTGCGAGCGCAGCATTATGATCCAGTTGAATGCCACTATCGCCACCGAATATACTATCGCTATCCAGCAGACCGCCTTGAAGACGTATGCGCAGCGTGCCAGTATTTTGCGGTTTGCGCCAGGATAGCTGCAATTGCAGGAATCAGTTTTCGTGTCGGGTTTGTTTTCCATTTGTATCTCCATGATTATTTGCTGTTTGGTTATGCGGAACATTCCTTCAAAAGTTCTTTTGCGTGGCCGAGGCTGGCCGCGCTGGCTTCTTTCCTGCCGCCCAGCATGCGCGCTATTTCGGAGGCCCTGTCGTCGCCGGACACCGGGGCGACTTTCGCCGAAGTGGAAGTGCCGGAAGAGGATTTTGTTATAACGAAATGCGCTCCCCCGAATGCCGCCACCTGCGCCAGATGCGTGACGCAGAAAACCTGCCGCGATTTCGCTATGCGGGCCAGCTTTTCTCCCACCAGCCTGCCGACGACGCCGCCCACGCCCGCGTCCACCTCGTCGAAAACCAGAGTTTCGACCCTGTCCGCTCCGGCAAGGGAGGATTTTATCCCGAGCATTACGCGGGACATTTCGCCGCCGGAAGCGATGTTTTTCAGCGGTCGCTGCGGCTGGCCCGGGTTGGGGGAGAACAGAAAATCCGCGCTGTCCGCGCCATGCGGGCCTATAGCGCTTTCGTCCATTTCCACCGACACGCAAAAGCGCACTCCGGGGAAACCGAGCGGCGTTATTTCCTTTACGACCATGGCGGATAATTTTTTTGCGGCTTCCATGCGCACGTCGTGCAGTTTTTCGCAGAGCCGCGAAAGTTCCTTCTCAAGTTTTTCAGCGGTCTTGCGCAATTCCTCTTCCCTGTCGCCGGAGTTGTCCAGATCGTCTATCCTGGATTTCAGCTCGACCGCTTTTTGCAGGACGTCCTCTATAGTGGCGCCGTATTTTTTCTTCAGGCGGGAAAGCTTGTCCTGGCGAGTCATCAGTTCATCCAGCCTTGCCGGATCGGCGTCCGCGCCGTCGCGCAGCGCCAGAAGTTCGTTAGCCGCTTCTTCGGCTGCGGCCAGCGACTGCGCAAGCAGTTCCGCCGGGCGGGACAGGGAGGAGTCAAGCGCTTGCAGTTCCGCCGCCTCGCGCGCGGCCGCGCCGAGCTTTTCCACGGCGGAGCCTTCGTCGGCGTAAACCAGCGCGTGCGCCGCTGCGGAATGGCTGCGCAGTTTGTCCGCGTTTTTCATGCGCGGCAACAAGGTTTCTATTTCTGCGTCCTCGCCGGGGCGCGGACCGGTTTTTTCTATTTCCTCAAGCTGGAATTTGTATAAGTCCAGAAGGCGTTCTTTTTCCTCGCGCGACATGCGCGACGCTTCCAGCTTGGCAAGCGCCGCCTGACGCTCGTGATAAACCGAGGCTGTTTTGTCCGCCAGTTCGCTGTTGCCGGCGAAGCGGTCCAGCAGTTCAAGCTGCGCGGCGTTTTTAACCAGAGTCTGGTGTTCGTGCTGGCCGTGGAAATCTATCAGCCCGCCGCAGGCTGCCACAAGCGCGGCGACGGTTACGGGCTGCCCGTTTATGAAGGCGCGGCTTTTCCCGCGCGAGTCAAGCTCGCGGCGCACCGTGAAGGTTTTTCCTTTTATGGCGAATCTTTCCCGGTGGGATTTTTCAAGGGATGACGCGGAAAATTCCGCCGTCACTTCAAGCCGCGCCGCGCCGGGACGCAGCGCGTCGGCTCCGGCGCGCTCGCCGAGCGCGAATCCCAGAGCTTCTATAAGTATTGATTTGCCGGCTCCGGTTTCGCCCGTGAAAATGTTGAGCCCCTGTCCGAAATCAAGCGATATCGAATCTATTATCGCGAAGTTTTTGACTTCAAGGCGAAGCAGCATGTCTTAACGCTCCCCCCACTTAAGCTTTTCGCTCAGCACCGAGAAATAATCGTAATCGCGCGGCATAAGCAGGCTTACCTTGTGCGGGCACTTGGCGATCAGCACCTCGTCGTCCTGCATCAGCTCGAAATTATTCTGCCCGTCGAGGCTTATGACCGTCCTCGGCCTGAATTCGCTGCTTCCCGTCTTGGGGGCCGCAATCAGCGGCTCATCCGCCGGAAGCACCAGCGGGCGCTGCGTGAGCATATGGGGGCATATCGGCGTCAGCAGATAGGCGTTCAGCGACGGGTGCACTATCGGTCCTGATGCGGCCAGCGAATAGGCCGTAGAACCGGTGGGCGTGGATATTATGAGCCCGTCGCCGAAATATGTTTTCAGGAATTTGCCGCCGTAGCGGACATTTAAATGGAACGCGCGGGGATCGGCGGATTTTATGACGCAGTCGTTGAACGCTATGTGCGGCCCGGCTATTTTTTTGCCGTTGTTGTAAATATCCGCCTGTATCATGAAGCGCTGCTGGAGGATATATTCCCCTGCCAGTATAGGCTCCATCCGGGTCGCGAAATCGCGGACTTCAAGTCCGCTCAGAAATCCCAGCGTGCCGGAATTTACGCCCAGCAGCGGTATGTTCCTGCCCGCCAGATCGCGCGCGGCGTGCAAAACCGTGCCGTCTCCGCCGAGGGCTATGACAAGGTCGGCGTCGTCGCCCGCGGTCCAGTTGCCGTGATCGATGCAGGGGATGGAAAAAACCGAAACCCCTTTGCGTTCCAGATATTCGGTTATGGCTTTTGCCCAGCGCAGGCATTCCGCTTTATGCTCGTTAAGGAAAATGGCAACTCTTTTAAACCGGTTGGATGACAATTTGTCCCTCCGTAAACGCCGCCTCGGCGGGTTTTGCCCGTCGCGAAATTATATCAAATTGACCCGCAATGCCGGCGCCGCTCAGTCTGGCGAAAGCGGCATATGCGCCCGTTTGCGCGTTGAGGGGTCCCGATGCTATTTCAAACGACATTGAATCCTGTCCCGCTATGCCGCTGTATCCTGTTTCGCTCCAGTAATGCCCGTCTTTTGCGGAATGCAGCCCGGTCACGGCCCTGGCGGACCAGTCCGCTCCCGTTACGCTCTCACCGGGCCAGAGCCGTTCCACCTGAGTACCGTCATGTTCCAGTCTGACAAGAGTGGCTTCAAACTCTTTTGGCAGCGGACCATAAGGAATATATACGGCGCCGATGTGCGTTTGTCCGGCCAGCGCGTCAAGGCCTTGCCACGAGCTGTCTTCAAGCGAGGAAATAAAAACGGAATCCACCGTCAGGCTTCCGCTGTACATTATCGCACGGCAGAGCCGTCCGCCGTCTATTCCGGCGTCTATAAGCAATGCGTTGCCGCGCAATGTGCGCAAAAGCAGGCAGGCGCTTTTGCCCTCCCGGAAAGCCCATATTCTGCCCGGCTTTGCGTAATGATGCTGCGCTACCAGGGATATCAACGCGACTGCCGCCGCCGGTATTGCAACCTTCCATAACATTCTTGGCGAAGGCAGGTGCAGCAGCGTGAAAGCCGCGCAGGCGCAGGCTACAAGAGTTCCGCCGCCCAAGTCCGGAAAAGATACGGCGGACCATTTGAATGACGAAAAGAAAATTGCCATTTTCCAAAAAAGCAGCGTAAGAATTCCCGTGAGTGCTGCGAGCGGTTTGAGCAGCAGCGAGAACTTGATGGCCGAGAGCGCTGCGCAGCAGAATCCCAACGTAAGCAGCACGCCGGAAAGCGGTATCATCGGGATATTGGCGAACATTCCGCTTATTGAATAGCGATGGAACAACGGAACGCTGACAGGGAAAAGCGCTATCTGAGCGGCGACGGTCATTATCGCGCATTCGATGCAGGCTTTAATCCAGCGCGGCCATTTTGCCGGGAGCGAAAACTGCGAGAAAACAAGAATGATTGCAAAAGTAGCCGCGAAGGAAAGTTGAAAATCAGCCTTGAACAAGGCCTGATTATCCAGCCCAAGCACCAGCAGCGCGGCGATGACAAGTCCCTGAAAAGCGCCTGAGTCGCGCTGCGCCGCATATCCGGCCAGCGCGCAAAAGCACATGACATAGGAGCGCACAAGCGGCGGGTCGCAGCCTTCTATAAGAAGATAAAAACCCGTTACAGCCAGCACCACTATACCGCAATGCAGCCTGCGTTTTATGCGCAGCAGCGCGCAGAGCATATATGCCAGCGCCGCCACAAAACCCACCTTCGTGCCCGATGCCACAAGCAGATGCACGGTGCCGCTGTCCATGAAAGGCTTGTTCAACTGCGGAGTGATAAGGCTTTTGTCGCCCAGCGTAAGGCCGGAAAGTATAGCCGCTTCTTCCGGCGCAAACGCCTTGCGGTATGTGGCGGCGATGTGGTTTTTCACCGCGCCCGCAATGCGCAGCGGAAGCGGCGGACGGGTAAGCTCGACAACGGTTTCGGCCTTCACCTGCGCGAAAACCCCTCGTCCGGCAAGATATTGCTGCCAATCCAGATTCCCGGGGACGGAGGAGGCAAAGGGGGTGCTGAGCTCCCCCGTGATTCTGACTGTGGCGCCCCAGCGCGCGTCGGCATCGGGCGCAATCTCCGCAAGTATTCTGCCGTGCGCGCGCATCGCGCCGAAACGGCGTACGCTGACCACCACGCTTGTCCGGCCGTTGCGCTCTCGCGGATATTCGGCGACTACGGCTTCTATTACGGCTTTTTTCCGGGGTGAGAGTAGCGAAATGTCGCCGCATGGCGGTTTCGGATTGCGCCGGAAGAAACCTATGAACAGCGCAAAAATAACCAGCGCCAGGAAAAGCGGCCTGCGGTAATACGAGGGGTGCATCCTACAAGTTGGTGCGTCCTTTGAGGGCGCAGCCGAGGGTCATTTCGTCGGTGTAATCCAGATCGGCTCCGAGCGGAACCCCGTAGCCTATGCGTGATATGCGTTTGACATGCGGGCGCAGCAGGCCGGCCAGATAAAGCGCGGTGGCCTCGCCCTCGGTGTCGGGATCGGTCGCGATGATGACTTCTTCAACCGGGCTGTTGCCCGTATTGACGCGCGCAATTAGCTCGGCAAGGCGCACTCCGGACGGACCGGTGCCGTCCACCGGCGAAATGGCCCCGTGCAGCACGTGATAATAGCCCTTGAATCCGCCGGTTTTCTCAAGAGCTTCTATGTCCTGCGGTTCCTCCACGACGCATATACTGCGTTCGTCGCGCGAGGAATCGTTGCAGATATCGCAAAGCTCGTCCTCGCTCCACGTCATGCAGCGCTTGCACATGTGTATGGATTTTTTCAGTTCTTTTATGGCGGTCGCGAATTCCTCCGCCTCCGCCGCGCTGGCGCGCAGCAGATGGGCGCAGAAGCGTTCCGCCTGCCGCGGGCCTACTCCCGGCAATCTGCGGAATGCGGTTTTGAGGCGGTCAATGCTTTTCATCGCCGGGTTGTTTTATTACCTTGCCGTGGAAGAGTTTGACTATTTTGCGCACTGCCGGGTCTTCGGACGGGTCCGGCGGCGTATCGATATCCTGCCAGACGGCGGCGGGTTCGGATAATGGCTCGTCTTCGGAAATGACGGTGCCGCTGTCATCCTGCGCCTGTTCGGGGGAGGAAGCCACTTCCTCGAAATGCGGTTTGTCCTTTTTCGGCGCGCCTTCGCCGAAAGAAAGTTTTATGTCCCGGCCCGCCAGACTTTTCAGCAGCGCGGAAATGCCGGCTGAATTGTGTTCGGCGGACTGGAGGCTGAATTTGTTGGCGAAGAGGACCTTCCATTCCTGATGGCTGGTAAATTCTATATGCGCGCTGGCGAGATAATGATGCAGCATGGGATGAGTGCGCTCCATGCTGTCCAGCATTTTCTTCCATATAGCGCCGTCCGGCGTGCCGGATGGGACCGGTTGGACTGTCGCATCTGCGGTTTGCGTTTCCGGTTTGGCCGCCGGTACGGAAGAAAGCGGCGGCAGCGAAATCTTTGGCAGCGGCGGCAATGCGGATGCGGCCGGTTTTTGCAGCGGCGCGGGTTTTGGCCTTGGCAGCGGAGCCGGGGCCGGTTGCGGTGCGGCATATGTTGGCGCAGCGGCGACCGGCTGGGAGGCGCGCGGCAGGGACGGCGCGGCGCCGTCCAGCCTTGCCTCCATCGCCTCCAGCCGCCGCACGAAACCGTCAATATCCGGCGCGGTTTCCATGACGGTGAAAAGGCCTATTTCCGCGGCCAGCGCAGGAGTGTCTGAAAATCTGAGCTCGTCTGCCAGTTTGTTTATCCTGCGCGAGAAATTGGCCAGTTCGGCGGCGGAATGGGCTGCCGCCATTTCGCGCGCGCCGGGAAAAGGCTCGGCTGCCGCGTTGTCCATGCGGCAGAAGAAAAGCCCGGCGAAGGAGGTTTTAAGGTCGCGCAGCAAAGTCTGCGCGTCGAACCCCTCGGCGTTTAGCTGCGCGAAAGCCGCGTGCAGCGCCTGCATGTCGCGCGCAAGCAGAGCTGCGGCGGTGCGTTTGAGAAGTTCTTCCGGCGTAAGTCCCAGCATCTCGGCCACGGAGGCGGTTTCTATCCTGCCGGGAGAGAAAGACACCGCGCGGTCCAAAAGCGTAAGCGCGTCGCGCATTACTCCGCCAGCCGAACGCGCCATTATCGAGAGTGCGTCCTGCGTTATGTCTATTTTTTCCTCTTTGGCTATTCCGGCGAGATGTCCGGCTATCTGTTCTGTAGTGAAAGGACGAAATCTGAAAGACTGGCAGCGCGAAAGTATCGTGGCCGGCACTTTCTGCCGTTCCGTTGTCGCCAATATAAAGACCACGTGCGACGGCGGTTCCTCCACCGTTTTAAGCAGCGCGTTAAACGAACTTGCCGAAAGCATATGCACTTCGTCGAGGATGAAAACCTTGTAGCGGTCGCGCGCCGGGCTCAGCGCGACGGTGTCCAAAATGACCTCGCGTATTTTTTCGACCTGCGTGTGGCTGGCTGCGTCCATTTCCAGCACGTCCATGTCCGCGCCCTGCGCTATTTCAAGGCATTGCCGGCATTTGCCGCAGGGTGTCGCGGTGGGCTTGTCGTTGCCGTTGCCGGTGCAGTTGAGCGCTTTTGCAAGCACGCGGGCGGAGGTTGTTTTGCCGCAGCCGCGCGGTCCGTAGAAAAGGTATGCGTGCGCTATGCGCCCGAGCTTGAGGGCATTTGCAAGCGTGCGCGTTATTGTTTCCTGGCCGATCATCTCGGCGAAGGTTTCGGGCCGGTATTTGCGGGCGAAATTGCGGTATAGCGGTTGTTGTGCCATATTATTCGCCCTGTATCGAACGATACACGCTGTCGAGGCAGTAAGGACCGGCTCCGAGTGCGATGTAGGGCAGCAGACCGCCCAGCGCGGCCAGCGCTCCTGCCAGATAAAGCCTGTTGGCCGCCGCGTCCGCGAACAGCCATATGGAGGGAACAAGGCTTATCGCCAGCAGCGCCGCTCCGAAACGCGCGCGGTAGCCGATGGCCAGCATAATGCTGCCGGCGGCCTGGAAAACTATTTCGGCGGCCACGAAAAACTGCGGCGCCAGCATGCCGAGCGCGCCCGCCGAGCGCGACGCGTCGGCAAAATGCAGCGTCTGGCCTATGGAAAGCGACATGAAGGCGAGCGCCGCAATCAGCCGTCCCGTCAGGAAAGCGACGGACGAGAAGGTGTTGAACTGCGACGCCCTGCCCTCATTATGGTGCATTTTGTTTTCCTAGAAGTTGAGTCCTGCGCCGACGGTGAAGTAGCTCTTGGAGGAGTAGCCGTCGCCGGGATCCTGCACCTGGTAGGCCGCGTTGATGTTTAGCATGTCCAGGCCGACCTGCGCGCCGAACTGGTAGGTCTTGGAAGTCGGCTGCGCCAGCTTATACTGGGCCGCAGTGTAGGAAACGTAAGGCGTAACCGCCGGGATCAGCGTCCAGTCTACGCGCAGATTCATGGCCTGATTCAGGTAGCCCTGTGTTTCTATCATGGAACCGGGCAGGTTGACGACGAGAGGCGCGGACTCGTCATTTAGCGTTTCGCTGTAATGCAGGTTCTTGGTATAGCGCGCGCTTACCTGGGTGCCCAGGAACAGCGCCCCTGCGAAAATGGAGCCGTCGGTCTCGCCCACGCGGTTGGCGTAGGAGTCCAGATCATGGCTGGTGTAGGCAAGTCCCGCGCCCACGTCTATGCGCGCCACGCCTTCGCCCTTGTCGCTGCCTGCGCCCATATGCGGGCCCGCTATGCGGCTGTTATGCCCGCCGGTAGGGGAAAGAGAGAATATCGCGTCCGCCGACATCGTGTAGTTGCCGTAGTCGTTCTGTTTGGGCGTGGTGGCCGCATCCAGGTCCACCGAGAACAGCGGCACCGCGTACCCGAGCCCGAGGCCGTAAGTGGAAAAAGTATTGTCGAGGCCGTCCTGCTTGTAGCTGCTGTAAGACGGGTCGATGGAGAAAGAATCGCCGCCGATTTTAGCCGCCGCGTTTATGCCGGTATAGCCGTCCGCTCCGCCTACGGTGCCCACGCTGCCGTCGAAATAGGCATGCGCCGCGCCAAGCGGGAGTGCTGCAAGTGCCAGTGCTGCAATGAGTTTTTTCATTATGCCATTACCCCTTGTTTTTTTGGTTTGGACGCGGTTTTAACGGCAGCCGCAGTCGCAATGCTCTCCGCAAGAAGCTTCCGCCGCGATTTCGTTTAGCAACTGGGTGAAATTGCGGGCCTTGCGGTTTTTCCAGCCGCCCTTGTGATAGGCATAACCTGCTATCAGCGGGACGGCCAAAGTGGCTTCGGAATATACCATCTGTTCGTAGGACGTGTCCACTTTGCCCCACGAGCAGGCTTCCTTGAGCGTGGAGCTCGACAGCGCGCCGTCGCGCACGTCCGCCACGGTGACCTGTATCGCGTATTTGTGCATAGGCACTTCGGCGCCCAGCACCTCGGCGCAGACCACGGTGTCCTGCGTGAAGTTTTTAGGCACGCCGCCGCCTATCATGAAAATACCGGTCTCGCCGGCGGCTATTTTTACCTTTGTCAGCTCAAGGAAATCCGCAGCGGAATCGAGGGACATGTGTTTCTGCGGGTTTTGCTGCTGATGCAGCGCCATGCCGAATCCGGCCGAGCAGTCCGAGAATGCGGGCACGAAAATCGGCACACCCTTGCGATATGCTTCAAGCACTACTGAATCCTTGTTTTTCGCGTTCTTCGCAAGGTAGCGGCCCATCTCCCAGATGAATTCGCGGGAGGTGTAGGGGCGCGGTTCCAGCGCATCGCATATCGCGTGCATGGTTTCGTCCACCACGCGCAGCTCGTCCTCGTCTATGTAGGTGTCGTAAATACGGTCTATGTGAAGCTCGCGCAGCAGCTGGTCGTTGCCGCCATAGGGGGTGCCCTGGTAATGCTTGAAGCCAAGCGCCTCGAAAAAGTCCTGGTCCACCATCAGCGCGCCGGTGGAGATTATGGCGTCCACCATGTTGTTGCGCACCATATCCACCACTATCTTTTTAAGCCCGGCGGAGAATATGGATCCGGCAAGGCAGAGGAATACGGAGCATTTTTTGTCGCGCAGCATCATGTCGTAGATTTTTGCGGCGCGCGCCAGGTCGCGGGACGAAAACGCCATTTTGTCCATGTCTTCCACAAGCCTGACCACGTTATGCCTGCGGATGTCTATATGCTGGACGGTTTCCTTCAAAAAATCGGATTTTTTATACTTGGGCATAGCAAACCTCCCGGAACTTTCTGTTTCCGTGCCCTGATATTATACGAAATATCGGAGTGGGACGCGGCAGGTTGATAAGGAAGTGAGGAATAATATATTCTTTAACGTAATGAAAAAGGCGCTCGCGATAACGGTTTATCTTGCGGACATAATAATGGCGGTCATGTTGTGCGTCTATATTGCGCATGACCGGCGGCTGGCCGCCGCCCCGCGAGTACTGTATCACAAGTTCGACTGTCCGCACTGCGCCAACGTCGAAAAATTTCTGCATGACAACGGCGGCGCGGCCAAAGCCGGCATAGTGCTGGCCGAGGTAAGCCGGAATCAGCGCAATGCAATTCTGCACGCAAAGCGGGCGCTCAGTTGCGGCCTTACGGCCGATAATCTGCCTCTGCCGCTGCTGTGGGACGGCGATAAATGCATAGTCGGCGACAGGGATATAATAGTCTATCTGGGCGGTAAGGATGAATTGCCGAAAAATTAGGAACGTGTTATCCTGTGTCGTTACACTGGCGCTGGCATGCGCGGTAAAGGCGCATGCCTTCTGCCCGGTCTGCGCCGTGGCCGCCATAGCCGGTCTGGGGCTGGCGCAAAAGCTGGGCATAGACGACACCATTTCAGGACTGTGGCTGGGCGGGGTGCTGGTTGCCGTCACGATGTGGACGCTGGACTGGGTGGAGCGCAAAAATCTTAAATTCCCCGCGTACAAGACGGCTATAACCTTATGTTACTGGCTGATGGTTTTCCTGCCGCTCTACGAACGCGGCATGATCATGTCGCCGTTTACTACGATTTGGGGAGTGGACAAAATTTCGCTGGGGATGAGCGTCGGCGCGCTGTTTTTCTATTTCGGCGGCAAATGGTACGAAAAGATCAAGGCCGAAAACGGCGGGCATGCGTACTTCCCTTTCCAGAAAGTGGTAATGCCGGTAGCGCCGCTGCTGGTGTTCAGCTTTATATTCTATCTGGCCACCAGGGGCCGCTAAAAGGAGTCGCCATGGAAGACGCGCAGCTTAAAAAAATCAGCGAGCTTATAGAAAAAGCGGACAGCATGAAAAAGCAGGAGAAGATGGACCTCTCCTCCGACCAGGATTTGAGCATAGCGGTGATGAACCTCGTCAGCATCGAGGAACATTTCATTTTCACCGGCGCGAAACTGGGCAAGCCGCAGTATTACGATTTGGTCAACGAAGTGCGCGAGATGCGCAAGCAGCTCCTCAAAAAGCTGGTCAAGCAGCCGGAGGGGGAAGTCTGGTGCATCTCAAAGCATCTGCTGGCGGCGTCCATGCGCCTGATGGAAGTGGGCACCAAGCAGCAGAGCATGGGCAACAAGGAAGGCGCGGCCGATTTGTTCGCCAAGTCCTATGAACTGTATTCGCTTTTCTGGGGGCTTAACATGAACGTGGTGTCCGCCGAAGGCGTTAAAACCATCGACGACAACGCGCTGGACAACAAGGACACGGAAAAGAAAGGCTTCATGGGCAAGCTCGGCGCGCTGGTGAAAAAAGCCGTGGACTGCTGCATAGAATAGGCTTAAGTTTTGCAAAACATAAACCGCCGGCTTTTGCCGGCGGTTTTTTTGTGCCAAATTCCGGAGCGTTCAGGTCGTCAATATCCTTCCTGCTTTTCTGCCAGTTCGTTAAACGCTTTTTCCAGTTTTTTGTATCGCCATCTGTAGGCCCATGAAACTCCCATGGTTATGCCGGCGATGACGGCGAATATCGGCAGCAAATAGCTTTCGTTCACGTGTACGGTTTTTTTAAGGATGAAAAGAGCAACGCCGGATATAAGGATGCCTAACAGCTGGAATCCAAGCATTACAAGATTGAAATTAGGTTCTTCCATGAATGAAACCCTCCGTGTTCCCGCTTTACGCTATTTTAATTCTTTTTGAGCCCCGCGTAAAATGATTGTTGTTTATATATCTGTTTTATGCTACTCTGGTGGTGAAATAGCGTAGCGCCGGGAATTAAGAAACTCTGGTCTGATATGTAGTTGCGGATTCTATGTCCAGGAGATACACCTTGCTATGAATGAACGCCAAAATCCTAAAGACTGGAACTTGCTGGACACCCTTCTCTCCGGCCTCATGAACATACATGAAGTCGGCGGTTCAAGCCTGCATTCCGCCAGCATAGGCGAACTGTGCGACACCGTGCTCGCAAGCGCATGCGACCTTTCGGGCGCCGCGCGCGGCTCGCTGATGCTTTTCGACGAGAACCGTTGCGAGCTGAGAATCGCCGCGTCGCGCGGCATAACGCAGGAAGTGGTGGATACGCTCGCCCTCAAGCCCGGCGAAGGCGTTGCCGGAATGGCTTTCGAGACCGGCGAGAGCATCATCATACGCGATCCAAAAAAACATCCCGATTATGTCGGCTACTACGGCCGTCCGGAACAGAAGGAGCCGTTCATAGCGATACCGGTACGTACGCGCGAGAGGGTTTTCGGCGTTCTTAACCTGCATCTCGGGCAGAATTCAATTCCCGAGGGCGATTACCGGCTCAAAATGCTTTCCGTGCTCGCCGCGAAGGCCGCGCTCAGCATAGAAAATCTCAGGCTGCACGGCACGCTGCAAAATTTTTATATGGAAATGGTGGAGACCCTGGCGCGCACCATAGACGCCAAGGACTCCTATACGCACGACCACGCCGGACGCGCGCGGCGCAAGGCGCGCAGAATAGCGGAAGTGCTAAAACTTCCGGATGCGATGATACGCCAGGTGGAATACGCCGCGCTGCTGCACGATATCGGCAAGATAGGCGTGCGCGAGGCGATACTGCTAAAGCCCGGCAAGCTGACCGATGAGGAGTATCAGGAAATAAAGAAGCATCCCGTGATAGGCTACCAGATCCTTTCCCCTGTCGCTTTCCTTAACCAGGTGTCGCAGATGGTGCTGTACCATCAGGAGCGTTTCGACGGACGCGGTTATCCCGAGGGGATAACCGGCAAGGCGATACCGCTTGGCGCGCGCATCGTCTCCACGATAGACGCGTGGGACGCGATGGTTTCCGACCGGCCTTACCGCAAGGCGATGAAGCGCGATACGGCGCTGGGCGAACTGCGCGGCGGCAGCGGAGCGCAATTCGACCCGGACGTGGTAAAGGTTTTCATGCATCTTGAACGCACCGAGTGGAAGTCGGAAACTCAAGGCAAATAACGGACAAGTGCTTTACATAGTTGCCACCCCTTTAGGCAATCTCGACGACATAAGCGCCCGCGCGGCGAAAGTGCTGCGCGAGGCGGACACCGTGTTGTGCGAGGATACCCGGCGCAGCATGACGCTGCTGCGCCATCTGGGCTCTCCTGCGCGCGCGGTGCGCTATAACGAGCATGACGACCGTTCCCTTTCCAAAGCCCTGAATTTCGCGCTCGGCACGCGCAAAGCCGCGCTGGTTTGCGACGGCGGGACGCCCTGCGTTTCCGACCCCGGCTGGAAGCTGGTGGCGGCGGCGCTTAAAGAAGGCATAACCGTCGAAAGCGTGCCGGGACCGTGTGCGGCGGCGGCGGTGTTTGCGGCCTCAGGATTTCCGTCCGGCGCTTTTGTGTTTCTGGGATTTCTGCCGCGCAAGCGCGGCCGCATAGGAAAAACCCTAAAGGCCGCCGCCGGTTTCGGCAAGCCGTTTATAATTTACGAATCCCCTTTCCGCATCAAGGACCTGCTGGAAATAATAGTTCGCTCTCTGGGGCCGGATACCCCGGTCGCGCTGGCCCGCGAATTTACGAAGATGCACGAGGAATGGCTGCGCGGGCGCGCAGAGGATGTGTTTAAAAATATTTCCGCGCGCGAGCGCATGCTTGGCGAGATAACGCTTGTTGTGGACCCGCGCGGCATTGACGACGAGGACGAGGATGACGCGCGTATTTCACTGCTCCCGGATAACCCCTGAGGAACTGGCCGAAGCCGCCTCCGCCGTGGAACGCGGCGCGATAGCTGTTTTCCCCACCGACACCGTTTACGGCATAGGTACAACCGCGCTGAGCGCTAAAGCCTGCGCGCGCGTCTACGAAATAAAAAAACGCCCCGGCTCAAAACCGCTGCCCGTTTTTGTTAATTCACTCGCTCAGGCGCACAAAATGCTGGTCTGGAACGAGACGGCGGAACGCCTCGCCAAACGCTTCTGGCCCGGGCAGCTTACCTTGATACTTAAATCATCCGGACACATGAAACTGGCCGCCGGCACCGGCGTTACCATCGGCGTGCGGATGCCGGACCACCCGTTCCTGCTTAAATTCCTGAAAGCCTGCAATGTCCCGCTGGCGCAGACAAGCGCGAACATCTCCTCCGAACCCCCCGCCTGCGACGGCGCAGCCGCGCTGAAGATATTCGACGGAGCGGCCGATTATATTTTCGACTGCGGCCCCGCCGCCGGTGAACAATCCACCGTGCTGGATTTATCCGGCGAAAAGCCGATCCTGCTGCGCGAAGGCGCGATAAAAAAAGAATTGCTGGAATTGAGTTTATAATCTGGTTTTTCTCATTCACTACGGGCGGAACCGGATGGGCAGATATTGGCATGAAAATTGCTCCAATGCGAAGTGTGCATAGAGAAAAGTCATATTGCACATTTTTGATGCTAGCCATTTTGCAGCTTGCGGAGAGGTATTCATTTCTGCTAGAGTGCCAGTATAACGGTTTAGGGGTTCTCGATTAACATATCGCCATATAGCTGCTCAGCTCCGAATGATGTTGCTGTGTTGTTTTAATCATGGGCAATTTAAAAGGCTCAAACATTTGGGAGGGGATATGTCAATGAAAAAGGTAGCCGCATTTTTTGTTTTGGCTTGCGCTGTAGCGCCAAGCATTCATGCGGCGGATAATATAACCGCTGATTTTAGTGCAGCATCAGCCAAGGCTGCTGAAATTATTCAGAGTCGTACTCATCAAGAACCTGCTTTATCGATAATAGTCTATGGTGTGGATAATGACGGTAATATAGATGAATTGCCTCCTACCATAACCAAATCCGGCGAACTGCTTCATGATTTTGTGCCGGGACTCCATAATGTGGTTGAATCATATTCTTGTGGTTATAATTTAACCCCCGATGAACAATCGCAGGTGCATTGGAGCGTGATATTCTCAACTGAAACCATCAGCAATAATCCGCTACCGGCAGGGCACACACATGCACAAGATAGTGTTTTGAATGGAGATTGCAAAAGAACGGACAAACCGCACTGTCTTCCGATCCCGCATTTGGACTATAAAGTTGCAGTAAATGGTGTTCCAGTGACTCCTGTTTTAAACATGGGACAGATGGAGGTGGATGGTTTGCTCGGGAGTTCTAATTTTACCATTTCCACCTCCGATCCGGAATATGCAACACAATTGGAAAATATACATGTATCATTACGCGGGCCTGGAGAATGTACCAAAGAAGATTATCGTACGATGCGGGTGAGAATCCCGGATTTAGAGGAACTTGCTAAATCTACAGACGATTCCTATATTCTTTACGGTGTAACACCGCGACACCTACTCAACCATTATGCAACTCACGCAACAATTACCGCGCTGACCGCTGTGGCTACCGAATGGCATCAAAATCATCCTGATTCTAATGTGTTGGCATTCAATGATATGAGTCTGCCTTGGGGAGGAGCATTTGAAATATATGGCACTTGGGATTGGCATAGTAGTCATGCCAATCACAGCTTTGGCGTGGCTATTGATGCCGGGAAAAAATGTATAAAAAGATCTGACAGACTCGCATTAATGCAATTATTCATTGCGCATGGGTTTACTGTCCATTCCGAAGGATCCATACTCCACTCGGAAAATCACTATCATGTCCAGTACACGCCGGAAATAACAAGACTCCAAAAAACACCGATATCGCTCAACTCCAAATTAACCTTCCCAATACAGGACTCTGGCTATGTTCAGGGTATTGACGCCACACATCCCCCTACTGATGAGACGTTCAATGGGGATGGGATAGATGCTCCTGTACCTCCCTTAAGCAGTCAGAACGAGACCATGAGTGATACCCGGTCTGCTGATAAACCATCAGGCTTTATCGATTGCAACGCGGCGATTAATAAATATTCTGCAACTGTCTCTTTAGTAAACTGTTATGACGATACTGATCTTAACGAATCGGGCGACTACTGCAAGTGTATAAATCTGTATAGAACCGATACAAAGACAGGCAAACGGGTAATTGACAGAGAAACCGATGACACCCCGGAACAATGCAGTTAGGGGGGGATAAATGGATACAGCAAAGTCCAATATAAACCTTTTATGTTTATTGTCCGCTATTTTGTTGTTGTCTGCTTTTGTCTCGGCGCAAGGAAATGAGGCCGCGCCATCAGTCAGCGCTAATTCAGCTGTTGTTTCCACAACTGTTCCCGTGGCGCTTCCCGGTGGCGAGGGTTCGGGCGATGCCTGGCCGGAACCGTCCGATCATGAGATGAAGCAGGAATATCTGGCGGCATTGCAGCTCAATAAACAGCAGGAGCAGGCGATACGTGATTATAATCCGGACTTTAAAATGTATACGCTGACGGATTATCCTCAGGGTATTATGCACTACCCATTCAACAAGAGGGAATTGCCCTATATTATAAAGGGCGATTTCGACGGGAAAGGTAAAACCTGTTTTGCCATAGCCGGACATATAAAAAACACAAATGCGCTGCTGGCACTTATGCCGCGCGGTACTGATTATTATGTGCTTCCCATACGCATTTACAATCCCACCGGACCGCAAGTGATGTACGTTTTGCATCTCTTTCGGCATGACGTCAAATTTACCTTAAGCGGCGATACGGAGGGCGAGGAGACAAGTTTAACGCATGATGGAATCGCTCTTTTGGAACCTTTTATAGAGAATCCACTAAGAGCGAGTTATTTGACATTGGAATCCGCCGATACTATTTTTTGGTATGAGGAGGGCTTTAAGGGTATCAGTCCAAGTAAAATGGGATCGGAACAACCTTCTCCGTTTAAACCGGAATACACGGATGCGCTTGCTTTAGCTCCGGCGATGAAAGAGGCATTGACGGCATATAACAAGGATTTCAAAATATGGACTCTGGCCGATTATTCCCCGGAAGAATTGGAGCAGTATCATTATTCTGAGAAATCTCTCCCCTATGCCGTAAGAGGAGATTTTAACAATGACGGTATGGATGATATTGTGGTGGCGGGACATGATAATGACAGAAATCTTGTGCTTGCACTGATATCAAATACTACCGGATATACTGTGATGGACGTATCCCGTCCCAGAGAGTCGTGCTACTTGGAGACGCGAAAAATAGGAAGACAAATTCCATATAAACCATCGGCAATTCTGGAAATTCATGGTAAGGGGCTTGAATACCGCTCCAATGGGAATAATTTAGTAATGGACAGTGAAAGCTTTAGTATTAATACAATCAGATATTGTTCGGTTGAGAAATACGGGGAAGATAATCCTATCCATTACAGTGATTGGCGCGAGAATGATGCTATAACTCCGTGGCAATATAGTCGTTATAGCTTCTATGGCTACAGCAAAGAGTTTCAGGATGCTGATGGAGCCTTGAGATTGGTATGGCCTGCGAAAACCAAAAAAGATTGATGGATACATATTACATGCGGATGCGAACAGTAATGGCGGGTATTGCGCTTTTATTCGTTGCCAATCATTCTGTGGCGGCGGCTTTTGACCGCGACGCGCTTGACGGCGACGGTTCAGTTGTGGATTTCAGTTCCGCTCCGAAGCAGGCGGCGAAAAAAACGTGGCATGATTCAAACAGCGCATTGGAAAACGCTCCCTCCCCATATGATCCGATTTTTCATGACGACGGCATTCCCGGAACAGGTTATACATTAGGGTTTGGGCTAAAAAAAGATTACGGAACAGCCGATTGGTCTGTCAGCGTGGCGGTCGACTATAGTATTCCCACAGAAGCGGGGCATAACCATGGTGCGGCCAAACTTCCGGAACTGAGGTATTATCCGCACTGGCCGGACACAAAAGCTACCGTTAGTCTCAAAGGCACAACAGTGCAGTCCGGTATGCTTACCCAGGATGAGAATTTCTACATACATTTATCCACGGTAAGCTATGCGGCCGTAATAACAGCTTATGGTTATTACACAGAGATATCCGGCGGAACCACTACGCATCCCTCGCTTACCGAGATAGTGCGTATGCGTGTTCCGGGACTGGTAACGCTGCCGCGCAATGATACTATCTATATCTCCACCGGAGCGACTACGGAACATCCGCAAAATCATTACGGCACTCCGAACACTATAGCGGCTTTGGAAAAACTGGCTACTGACTGGCGAAAAACTTATCCCAATTCGCCGCTGCTGGAAATTGGCAATATCAGCTTGCCCTGGGGCGGAGCTTTTGATACGGGGAATGACTGGCGCAAGAAAAATTACAGGCACAGTTTTGGCGTGGCAGCAGACTTGGGCAGGGAAAACATGACTGAGTCTGAGCGGGCCAATCTTATAAAACTTATGTGCTCTAGCGGTTTCCAGGTCTATGCAGAAACTGAAAAGCTCGGAGAAGAGCATTATCACATTGTGTTAAAAGATGAATTTGACAGGCTCAATGCGCTGCAATGGCCGATGGAATTGGATGGAAAGGAAAATGTTCCTGATTGTTGCGCAGCAATGATTGGGACTGAGGTCTATAAAAGATGCACGGGAAATTAAGGGAAAATGTCTGCTAATTCAATCCGTTCATTTGATAACGGGAGGGAAACAAATGGAAAAAGAATACGTGATTAAATCCTTAAACATGTGTGGCGAACCGGAACTCGCTCTGTCCAAGGCAAAAGAGCGGTTGGAGTTTACCGCATTCTCCATGACTATGTTGCGCTGCAATAATTACCAGTGCAAAAACGAAAGTTGTGGAACCAGTATTATCCCGCATCCAACACCGTGTAGCGGCCAAGTTCCAAATCCGCCAGAACCTCATTGTGCGCCTATCACGCCGCCACCACATCCACAGCCACAACCGCAGCCGCAACCGCAGCCGCCACATCCACAGCCGCAACCGCAACCGCAACCGCCGCACCCACAGCCGCAACCACAGCCGCAACCACAGCCACAGCCACAGCCACAGCCGCAACCACAGCCACAGCCGCAACCACAGCCTGTTCCGGATCCGGAACCGTTACCCCCAGATCCGAATGCTGGTGGTGATAGCGGTCAGAGCAACTAGCAGGTGATTGCGCAAATTAAGGATGTCAGAAGACAGAATAGTGAAGCATAGCGATCATATCTAATGTGCCGATATTTGCTAAATTCGTTTAACTCCTTCTCTCACTTAACATGGGGGAAGGAGTTAACACGGCACAAAGATACACGAAACTATAATCTTGAGAAAGATGGACAATAACGCTAAACTTTCGCACAGGAGATTTAAGATGTGGAAAAAGCTTCCTCTTGGAGTGCTGGCGGTTCTTTTGTTTGCGCCTGCGTCAATCAAGGCCGGGGATGACTCTGCGGTTGTTCAAAATCCCGGACCCAATTTGAGCAATTTCGACAATGACACCGCAGAGACAAACAAAAAGGTTAAGGAACTTTTAAGCCAGTTCCGGTTGAGTAAATTCTACTATGCAACCAATAAGGCTATTGAAGCACAAGACGCGAAAGGTCTTGAAAAACTCGTGCAGGAACAGGTGGAAGAGTCTCCTGAGTTCAAGACTTCTTCAGATTATCATGGCATGCTCAGCCGTATAGCTTTTCTGAACGGCGATTACCAAACGGCATATACGGAAGCTAATCAGATTGTAACCAATATTGAGAATTATCTTGCTCCGCACAAACCGTACGAACTTACTTTTCTGCCCGAAAATGAGGATGCCAGGGAAGGTATCCGGGCATCTTATATTTTGCGGTATCAAGCGGAAGCCTGGCTGTATCGGAATGACGATGCTTTAGCGGATATAAATCACGCATTGCAGATGAAACCTGCGGCGGATGTGATGCGCGCAAAGACCGAACTTCTGATTATTCTGGGGAATTATAAAGAGGCGGCGGAAGCTGCGGACCAAACTTACGCAATGGATACAAATATATTTGCGCAGTGGAATGCCAATGGCTATTATTGCGGCGCTTTGAGCAAAAATGGCTATAACGTCAAGGCATGCAGTGTCACGACGGCCAAAAAGAGTGATAGCGGGGTAGAACCGAAATGAAAAGTAAATATTGCGTCAGCCGATATCTGAACATAATCAATATCGAGGATGGAAAGACAAGTCTGTTATTCAATGGAATGAATGGCTGTATTGATGAAATACCTAGGGAATTAGGCGATATTCTGGTATCGCGCAGCCGGACGATGATTTCCAAAATTCCCTCGGTAAATATTGAATTTCTGAAAAATCGTGGGCATATAACAACTTTGGCACCACAAGCCGAATTAGAAAAATTCAAGGAGTTTGTTGAGGCATTGCACGCCAAAAAAATTAACAGTGTTTCAACCGGTGGAGTTGTTTTGTTAGTTAGCTATAATTGCAATCTATCCTGTGCATATTGTTATCAACAGGAGCATCGACCGCATAAATCAAGCGCTATAATGTCCGAGCAGTTGGTGGAGGATATCTTTAAAAAGTATATGCCTTCGTTGCTGCCTGGTATAGATAATCCGGCTGTATATTTATACGGCGGGGAACCGTTTTTGCCCGCAAATGGCCCAATAATCAGGAAAATATTGAAGTTTGCGGAGAGCGGAAATAATATAGCCATGGGCACAGTGACAAACGGAACTACAGTGGATAAAATGCTGGATATTTTCGGACCGGGCCCTGGCAAAATCAACGGCGTTCAAATATCTCTGGATGGTGCGAAACCACTACATGACAAGTCCAGGGCTTTGCTGCCGGATGCGTCGCCGACTTTCGATATAATAATAAAAAATATTCAACTGTTAATTAAACAGGACATTCAAATTACACTCCGTATAAATTCAGATATAGACAAATTTGACACTATTCCGGACTTACTGGCGGAATTAAAGGCTAAAAATATTCTTGGCGATAAGCACGTAACCGTTTATGCCTATCCCTTGCACGCCAATATTGCAAAGATAGATTCAAAAAAATTCCTCGACCTGAGCGCTACCTCGCAAAAAATATGTATGCTCGGCGCTAAATTTGAGCATCCGTCCATTGTGCATGCCAACGATTGGGGCCATCTTTTTCAGCAGGACAAAGGGATTGCGCTGACAAATTCCTGCTACTGTATGCAAACATTGCAGCAGCATGTTGTCATCGACCCATTCGGTGATGTTTATGCCTGCACGGAGGAGGCGGGCTATCCGGAATTCCGCATCGGGCATATAGACGCCAAAACGGGAGTTGAATTTTTCCCCCTGCGGGATGTATACAAAACCCGACATCTTGCCAATATGCCCGATTGCCTGGGCTGCTCAGTGGCGCTTGCCTGTGGCGGACAGTGCGGGATGCTTTCGAGGGCCAAAACAGGGGATTTATTCAAACCATATTGCAACGGAGCCAAGGAAGCCATACTTGATTCCATCAAACTTGCTTATAGCAAAAAGCGCATGCAATCCCAAAAAACAGTTTCCGCTCCTTAAATGTCCAACGATGCAATCTATGAAAACTACCTGCATGGCGAATATGCAGTAGAGAGAGACAACAATCCATTCATCATCACATCCGATTCATGCTACTGGTTGAATGGAGAGACTTTGTGGCTCATCAACAATCTTTCCCGAAGCGGCTCCTGCGAGGAATATATCAAGGAGCTTTCCTCTTTTGGCATAGAGCGACCGGAGATAGTATTTACCAAACTTGTTGACATTGAGGTATTGAGGATAAGGGAAAAGCGCAATTTTTTTCGTGTACTGGCCGGTTATATTTTTACGCCGAAAATCAGGTTGTTCCCGGCGCAATGGCAGGAAAAAATACTCAGGAAATCAAGCGCGCGTTTATCTTCCGAATCTCTGCGCAGGGCGATGACTCCCCTGTTGCTGTTGTCCGTGATAGGAACGACTATCGGGTTGATTGTGGCGCTTACCGGACTTCATTTCAAACTTGGGGTATTATCGAATGGCGAAGCACAAACACTCGGAATATTCGTTATAGTAGTGTTGAGCAGCCTTGCGCATGAACTCGGGCACTCTTTTGCCGCCGCAGCAAGCGGAATAGGTTTCAGACCCATAGGCATCTCGGTATATTTATTTTATCCTGTTTTTTTTACTAATGTTTCAGGCATAGAGAAAGTGTCGTTTTGGAAGAAAGTGATGATTGATTGCGGCGGATTCATCGCCCAAAGCGCGTACTTGTGGATTTTGATGATAGCATGGGTGGTATATAGAAATATATCGTTACTGGAATCTATTCGCTGGACTGCCCTGCTTATGACTTTCAATTTAAATCCATTATTGCGTACCGATGCCTATTGGTTGTACCGGGATATAAGGGATGAAATCGGCAATAACCGCTTTATGGACATTGTGCATTATATCTACTTATTCGCATTCACTGTTTTTTCAGCTTATATTTTGTTCCGTGTTTTAGAAGGGATAGGCCCTTTGATAAATTCCGCCGCAGGAATGATTGCGTCGCCAAGTCTGTTTTTACATACCGGTTATAAAATACTGCTGGGCTTTTATTTAATGCTCATGGCTTCCCTGGGCAGCATAACGCGGCTTAAAGAAAGTCATCAGGAATTAAGGCAACTCCGCACAAGAAAAACATTATCCATGCCATGAACAAATGAAACTGCTTTTTGTCTGTACCGGCAACACTTGCCGCAGGCGTGCGATGCACGCCTTTTTGTTGCCCGCTTTTTGCGGGCGGCAAAGGCGTCGACACTGTTTATTTGAAGTGGTTTCGCGCTGAAACCTGCCACGGTATTAAGTAATTGTTCAATGCCTGCAAAAGCAGAATAGAAAGCGACCGGTTTCTGTTGAAACCGGTCGCGATATTAAGGATTGATCAATGTCCGCACTTTAGTGCGGACATTGATTATAAATCAATTTTTTTGACTCAGGAATTGATAGAATGGGCTGAAGCCGTGCTTGTGATGACGCAGGAGCAAGCTCTGGAATTGCGTGGCAAATATCCCGGCAGCGCCGAGCGAATAACAACGCTGCGCGAATTTGCCGGAGCCTCCCGCCCGTATACGATAAAGGATCCGTTCGGTGAAAGCAAAGCATGGTATGAGCGCGCCTTTGCGCAGATAAAGGAAGCTTTGGATTTATTAATTCTACAGTATGGAGGCAGTAATAACATGTACGATACGCTTAAGAAAAACGATGCCGAAGTCTATGCCGCGGTACGCGGCGAAGTGCTGCGCCAGCAGGACAAGCTGGAACTGATCGCTTCCGAGAACTACACCTCCGTTTCCGTTATGGAAGCGCAGGGTTCCGTCCTCACCAACAAATATGCCGAGGGTTATCCCGGCAAGCGCTATTACGGCGGCTGCGAGCATGTGGATGTGGTGGAAAAGCTGGCGATAGAGCGCGCAAAAAAACTTTTCGGAGCGGAATACGCCAACGTGCAGCCGCATTCCGGCACGCAGGCCAACATCACCGCTTATCTCTCCCTCATCAATCCCGGCGATACCGTGATGGGGCTCAATCTTTCCCACGGCGGACATCTCTCCCACGGCCATCCGCTTAATTTCTCCGGCCGCTATTTCAAGATAATCACGATGAACGTCAACAAGGACACCGAGATTATCGATTACGACGAGATGGCCAAGCTTATCGAAAAGGAACGCCCCAAGCTGATTATGGCCGGCGCATCCAACTACTCCCGCGTCTGGGACTGGGCGCGCATAAAGCAGATGGCCGATGCGTGGAAAGCGTATATGGTCACCGATATCGCTCACTATGCCGGACTTGTGGCCGCCGGACTGTATCCGTCGCCGGTAGGCATAGCCGACGTTGTCACCACAACCACCCACAAGACCCTGCGCGGTCCGCGCGGCGGACTTATCATGGCGAAAGCAGCTTACGGCAAGACCATAGACCGCACCAATTTCCCCGGCAATCAGGGCGGTCCGCTGATGCACGTCATCGCGGGCAAGGCCGTTTGCTTTGGCGAAGCGCTAAAGCCAGAGTTCAAAACCTATCAGGAGCAGGTGCTTAAGAATGCGCGCCAGCTTGCAAAAGACATAGCCGATCGCGGCTTCCGCATTGTCGCAGGCGGTACTGACTGCCACCTTTTCTCCGTGGATCTGCGCTCAAAAAACATCACCGGCAAAGAAGCCGAAAAGGCGCTGGACAAGGCCGGGATAACGGTCAACAAGAACACTATTCCGTACGACCCGCAGCCGCCGATGGTCACCAGCGGCATCCGCGTAGGCACCCCGGCGATAACCAGCCGCGGCATGAAGGACACCGACATGGCCGCCGTCGCTGAATTTATCAACGACGCGCTTATGCACAAGGACGACGATGCCAAGCTTGCCGCGATAGCGGAAAAGGTCACTTCTTACTGCAAGCGCTTCCCGATATATCCGGGCTTTGAGAAATAACGCATGGCAAAAAAAGAAACCCGGAAAGTGCAGATAGCGGTAATCGGCGGCAGCGGCCTTTATAACATGGAGGCGCTGACCGATACGCGCGAGGTCAAAATAAAGACCCCGTTCGGTACACCGTCGGATGCGATAGTGACGGGCGAAATAGGCGGTGTTGCCGTGGCATTTCTGCCGCGCCACGGACGCGGGCACAAATTCCTGCCATCCGAGATTCCGCAGCGCGCGAATATCTGGGCGCTAAAATCGCTCGGCGCAAAAACGATAATCAGCGTAAGCGCGGTCGGTTCTTTGCGCGAGGATTATAAACCGCGCGATTTCGTGTTCCCGGACCAGCTTGTGGACGAGACAAAGGGCCGCGCTTCCACCTTCTTTGGCAACGGAGTGGTGGCGCATGCCAGCTTTGCGGAACCGTTCTGCAACAATCTCTCGGAACTGTTGTATGCAAGGGCCAAAAAACTCGGAATTAGCGCGCATCGCGGCGGGACGCTTGTCTGCATGGAAGGGCCGCAGTTTTCCACGCGCGCGGAATCGGAGTATCACCGCAAGATGGGATACTCGCTTATCGGCATGACCGCCGTGCCGGAGGCAAAACTGGCGAGGGAAGCGCAGATGTGCTATGTGCCCGTCTCGCTGGTGACGGATTATGATGCCTGGAAGGCTGGCGAGGAAGTCAGCAGCACTATGGTGGTGGAAACGCTGCACCACAATATCGCGCTGGTAAAGCAATTGCTGGCGGATGCGATACCGGCTGTTGCCGCAGCGCCCGTCACCTGCGCATGCGGCGGCTCGATGAAGTCTGCGGTATTCACCGACTTCAAGGTTATAAACAAAGCTGCGCTGTCCAAGCTGAAAGTGCTTCTGGACTGAAGATATTGTTATAAATAAATCCCCGGCTGCTATAGACGCGGCCGGGGATTTTTTAATCCATTATATTTTCTTCCACCAGAGGCCGGTGCATTCCGGCAAAACGGCATCGTCGGTTATTGCGGCGGTTATTTCATGATTATTGAAGAAAAACCCGCTCAGCTTTCGTCCTTGCGCCAATGACGGGAATTTGTAATCTGTGCGAATCCATTTGGATTGAAAATTCAGTTCATCGCTCAGGAAGGAATAAAATTTTTCAAGCTGCGGCGGCAGTTTGGCCGGTTTTCCGCACCCGGTACCGCGCGTTTCTATTATTATCGCCGTGCCGCCGGGGCGCAGCACCCGCAGCAGTTCACCTGTCTGTTTTGAAAGCACAGCCTTCCAGTTTTGTTCATGCCAGAAAGCGCTGTGTCCCAGCGCCCAGCCTTCTATGGATATGTCCGCGCTTCCATCAGGAACCGGCAGCGAGGAATTGTCCGCCTCGCCCAACGTCCAGTTTTTGAGACCGGATGTGGCCAGCTTATTTCCTGCCACCGCAAGCATGGCCGGTGCACGGTCAAAGGCGGTTATATGTTTCGCCTTTGGCGCAAGCAGCATTGTTAATCGTCCGGTTCCCGCTCCAAGTTCCACGATTTGTTTGCCGGCAATTGGACATATGAGTTCAATGGCAGGCAGAAGATTCCCTTTCCAATCCTCGCAGGACACAAGCTTTTCGTAATCCGGGGCGTAGTCGCGGTATATTTCTGAGTATTCAGGTGGCATGCTTAATCTCTTTTGCGCAGCTTTTGCATATAGCGCGGCGCAAATTTGCGGATTATGGCTATGGCCGCATCGATATCTTTCTTTGCGCCCCCGCACTTTCCTTCGAACAGGTTATGCAGCAATATGTGGGCATGGCAATGATCGGTCTTGCCGGGACGCATTCCCCAGTTTTTCATGCCCGGCAGTCTGGGCAGTATCCAGAGGTGGACATGACGGGAACTCTCGCAGAAAACCGTCCAATATACCCGTTCGGCGCCCAGCTTTTCCTTCAGCAGAGAACTGAATGCGCAAGCCGCGCTGAAAAGTTTTTCCCTTTCGCCCGCATCAAGAAGGTCTATATCTTCCACATGCCGTCTTGGCGTTATCACCAAAAATCCCGGGGAGAGCTTTTTTGCATATGGTGAAACCGTCAGATGCTCGTCCCGGTACAGGATAGCGGCGCCTGGTTTTCTGCCGGAAAGTTTGCATTGAAGACAGACGGATTTGCTTTCAGTCTTGGCGATTTTCATATATAAGGAATCCGGCATATAGTATATATAAATATAAATACTTGGATAGGGCGCTATCATTTGGGGATTTTTTTTAATAAAATAAAGAGTAGCACAAAAACGAAATACTGCAATGGCGATAACCAAGGCGATTCAAAAACATCATACTCCTTTAAGCCCGGCGACTGAAGCCAGGCTGCTTAAAGCGGCAATTGCGGCACGCAAAAATGCCTATTGCCCTTATTCCAACTATCAGGTCGGCGCAAGCGTTCTTGCCAGTTCAGGCAGGATATACACCGGCGCCAATATAGAAAATTCATCCTATGGCCTGACCGTCTGCGCCGAGCGCAACGCCATATTCAACGCAATAGGCTCGGGCGAACGGGAGTTGCAGGCCGTCTGCGTGGTCGCAAAATCGGCAAAGCCCTGCGGCGCATGCCGGCAGGTGATGTCCGAGTTCCTCCCCAAGGATGCGCCGGTCATCATAGCCAATTTGAATTCCGGCGGGCAGCCGGAAATAACGCGCCATACCCTGGCGCGTATTCTGCCCATGGCTTTCGATCCTTCGGAAGCCGGTCTGTAAATCCGTTTTGCAGGAGGCGATATGGACATAAAAGTTCTCAGCGACATAGCAGGCTGGATGAAAACCACGGATCTGGCGGAAGTGGTTTATCGCAAGGATGGAACGGGTTTTGAACTCCGGACCGAGGAGGCTCCCGTCAGGGCCGACCTGCCGGCATGTTCGCTTGAGCCGGTATCCGCCCCGGCAGTGGGAATTTACAGACTGGCCGAAACCGGCAAATCGCGCAACCTCAAGGAAGGAATGTCCGTGGAATCGGGCGAGGAACTGGGGTTCGTTGAAATGTCCGGAGAGAAAAAAGCCGTCACTTCCCCTTCGAAAGGATTCCTGCGCGTCATTTGCATAGACGACGGCAAGCCAGTACAGTACGGACAACCCCTTTTCTTCGTGGAACCGCGGTAAATAAAAAATACGGTTATGCAAACTCAAGTCAACCGACGAGCGATTGCGGGGGGGTATCTGCCCCGCGGAGTTTGGCATAGCCGCATGCCAAAGGTTGCCGGATGCGGTTTTCGGGAGGCGAAATGAAAGATTTTAAAAAAGTACTGATAGCAAATCGCGGCGAAATCGCGGTGCGCGTAATACGCACATTGCGCGAGATGAATATCGGCTCCGTGGCGGTATATTCCGAAGCCGACCGCTCCTGCCTGCATGTGGCCGAGGCCGACGAAGCCATTTGTATCGGCGCCTCGCCTGCGCGCGAGAGTTATCTTAACATGAAGGCGATTGTCACTGCCGCAAAAATGACCGGCGCGGACGCGGTGCATCCGGGCTACGGATTCCTTTCTGAAAACCCGGAATTTTCGAGGATGATTTCCGAAGCGGGCATGGTGTTCATCGGCCCCAGCCCGAAAGCCATAGAGATGCTTGGGTACAAATCCACGGCCCGCGCGCTTGCCTCCTCCCATAATGTGCCCATCACTCCCGGCACCAAGACCTGCGTTCTGGAGAAGGACTGCAAAAAGGAAGCCGCCGCCATAGGCTATCCGATAATGATAAAGGCTGCGGCGGGCGGCGGCGGGAAGGGTATGCGTATCGTTAACGACGCCTCCGCCCTTGAACACGAATTGCATATGGCCAAGAGCGAGTCAAAGGCCGCTTTCGGCGACGACGGCGTATATTTTGAAAAATACGTGGCCTCTCCGCGCCATGTGGAGATACAGATAGCTGCGGATTCGCAAGGCAATGTGGTGGCTTTCCCCGAACGCGATTGCAGCGTACAGCGCAGGCACCAGAAACTTATTGAAGAATCTCCGTCTCCGGCCGTGGATTCCAAGTTGCGCGAAAAAATGGCCGAGTCTGCGGTGCGCCTCGTAAAGGCTTCGGGCTATACGGGCGTAGGCACCGTGGAATTCCTGCTGGAGCCCGGCGGCGATTTCTATTTCATGGAAGTAAACACCCGGCTGCAAGTGGAACATCCGGTGACCGAGGCTGTTTCCGGACTGGATCTGGTGCGGGAGCAGCTTGTCATCGCGGCTGGCGGCAAAATATCAGTGGACCAGGCGCGTGCGCTTAAAGTGAACGGACACTCCATCGAACACCGCATAAACGCCGAGGACCCGGACCATAATTTTGCCCCTAACTGCGGCATTCTGGAAGAATGGCTGCAACCCGGCGGTCCCGGCGTTCGCGTGGACAGCCACATGTATTCCGGTTATACGATACCAAGCTATTATGACAGCCTGCTCGCCAAACTTATCGTCTGGGCCCCTAACCGGGAGAGAGCAATAGCGCGCAGCAAGCGCGCGCTGGGGGAATTCCGGGTAAAGGGGATCAAAACCACAATACCCTTCCATCTGCGCGTGCTTGGCAATGAGGAATTTGTTTCCGGCAAATTCGATACCGGGCTTATCGCGCGCATGTCCGACCCGGCGCTCAAAAAATGAATACGGCAGGCAAACTGGTCCCGCTTAAAACGCTGCTTGCCTGGCGCGGGAAATGCCGCAAGGCCGGCAAAACCGTGGTGTTCACAAACGGCTGTTTCGACATATTGCACAGCGGCCATGTGCGCATACTGGAGGCATCGCGCTCGGAGGGCGACCTGCTGGTTGTCGGCCTTAATTCCGATGCGTCCGTACGCAGGCTGAAAGGGCCGTCGAGGCCGGTCAACGGCCAGACTGATCGCGCAAGGGTGCTTTCGGCTTTGGCCGCGGTTGATAAAGTTGTGATTTTTGCGGAGGAAACTCCGTACGAACTGCTTGCAAAACTGCGCCCGGATGTATTGGTGAAAGGCGCGGATTACAAGGCGTCCGAAATAGTGGGAAGGGAGTTCGCGGGCAGGATAGCGCGCGTGCCGCTGGTGAAAGGCAAGTCGACAACGGCTTTGATAGGCAAAATAGGATGCCGCGAATGATTGTAAGCGCGCGGACAATTTAATAAAATTAATGATACCGCTTCGCTAAAGGATAACAAGGAAAATGGCTGACATATTCGAAAAATGCAGGAGCTTCAGGCAGGCCAAGGATTTGATGGAACACGGCGTTTATGGGTATTTCCAGCCCGTGGAATCCGCGCAGGGGCCTGAAGTAATGCTGGGCGGCCGCAAGATGATAATGGCCGGTTCAAACAATTATCTTGGTCTTGCCGACGATCCGCGCATGAAAAAAGCCGCGAGCGAAGCGGCCCTGCGTTACGGAACCGGTTCCGCCGGTTCCCGGTTTCTAAACGGCAATACTATTTTTCATGAGCAGCTTGAAGCGAAGCTTGCCAAATTCAAAAAACGCGAAGCGGCGCTGATTTATTCCGCCGGTTACCAGATGAACGTGGGTACGGTTTCGTGCCTGCTGGGCAAAGGCGATTACGCCATTGTCGACAAGCTCGACCATGCCAGCATACTCGACGGCGTCAAATTTTCCGGCGCCGAGATGAAACGCTTCCGCCATAACGATCCCAAGCATCTTGATATAGTTCTTGCAGGCCTTCCGAAGGATTCGGGAAAACTGGTTATTGTTGACGGTGTTTTCAGCATGGAAGGCGACATCTGCCCCCTTCCTGATATTGTAAAAATGTGCAAAAAGCATGGCGCGCGGCTTATAGTGGACGATGCGCACGGTACCGGCGTGATGGGCGACCATGGCCGCGGTACCTGCGAGTATTTCGGTCTGGAACACAACGAAGTGGATTTGGTCGTCGGCACATGCTCCAAATCTTTTGCCTCCGTGGGCGGTTTTGTGGTGGGCGACGCGGATATCATACACTACATAAGGCACATGGCGCGCTCCATGATGTTCTCCGCCGCGCTGCCGGTTTCCTGCGTGGCTTCCATTTCCATGGCCATCGACATCATCGAGGCCGAGCCGCAACGCCGTTTGAAGTTGTGGGATAACGCCAAGAAACTGCGGGACGGTCTTGCCAATGCGGGCTTTACTATCTGCAACGATCAAACCCCCATCATCCCCGTGCTTATAGGCGACGATAATAAATGTTTTATGATGTGGCGCGCCCTTTTTGAAGCCGGCATATTCTCCAACCCGGTGATAACTCCGGCCGTGCCTCCGGGCCGCGCCCTAATGCGCGTGACTCCGATGGCGACACATACGGACGCACATATAAATGCCATAGTTGACGCATTTGCAACTTGCGCGAACAAGATAGGCCTGCATAAACCTGCGGGCGTGAAATAAATAAATTGTCCCTGTGCGGCTGCCTAAACGGCAGCCGCTATTTATTATGGAGATGACAATGGCGCTTAGCGTAAAAGAACTTTCCGAAAGCGGAATAAAGGCTTTTGTGGATTTTCAGTACGATCTTTACAGGAACGATCCCTATTGGGTAGGGGATCTTAAAAGCAATGCCTGTACGCTGCTTACGCCCGGGAAAAATCCGTTTTGGCAGCATGCGGAACGCAAGCTTTTCATGGCATATCGCGACGGCAAGCCCGTTGCCCGCGTCGCAGCCATAATAAACGACGAACACAACAGGTATCATGACGACAAGGTCGGATTCTTCGGCTTCTTTGAGACCGCCAGCGACAAAGAGGCCTCCCATGCCGTTCTGGCGGCGGCCGCCGCATGGCTCAAGGACCGCGGCATGGAGAGTATGCGCGGACCGATGAACCCGTCCACAAACGATTCCTGCGGGCTGCTGATATCGGGTTTTGATTCATTCCCGAAAATAATGATGCCTTATAACCCAACGTATTACGGGGCGATACTTGAGGAATTCGGGCTGGAGAAGGCAAAGGATTTGCTGGCTTATATCCGTTTCTCGGAAACGGAGGTTTCGGAGCGCCTGAAAAAAATAATCGCCCGCATAGAAACCCGCAAGGACTGGCGCATGCGCGAGCTGCACATAGGCGCTCTTGAGCATGAACTTGAAATAGTGCGCGAGATTTATAACGACGCCTGGAGCGAAAACTGGGGTTTCGTGCCGATAACCCCTCCGGAAATGGCGCAGGCCGCAAAAGAGCTCAAGCCGATACTTACTCCGGACTGCGGCCATATCATCGAAGTGGACAATCAGCCGGTGGCTTTCAGCGTTATCGTGCCGGATGTAAACATGGCGTTGCGCAAAATAAATCCGGACCTTAATGTTTTCAATGCCGCGTATAACATCATAAAGCTGCTTGTCGAGATTAAAAAGATACGCCAGGGCAGGCTTATGCTGCTCGGCGTGCGCAAAGATTTCCGCATGCGCGGTTTCGACCTGGTGCTCATAAAGAAGGTTATCGAAACCTGCCGCAAGAAAGAGTGGCTGCACGGCGAGCTTTCCTGGATACTCGAAGACAATCAAAAGATAATCAGCGTCATAGAAGAATGCGGCGGGCGTGTGTACAAGAAATACCGCGTTTATGAAAAACCGCTCATCGAAATACCCAAATCGCCGGTGGAAGTGCCGATGATTCAGCCCAGGCCGTCCTTTTAAACCCGGTTTTCTCCGGCGATGTGCGAGAACTGCCCTGTTATGCCCGATGTGATATATGCGACGCTGCCAAGAAGGTTTGCCGCGGCGGTCTATGACATGTTCATTTCTTTCCTGCCCGTCTGCGTGGTTTGCGCGGGGGCTTTTTCATCCGCAGGCAAAGACATAAACAGCATGATGGACAAGCTGGACGGCACCTCTATCCTGCTTATAACTTTATATCTTGTGGTTTATGAAGTTACCCTCGTCGTTTCATCCTGGCGCGGGACTATTGGCATGCGTATTCTTGGACTAAGCGTTCAGGATTTAAAAACAGGCGCGACCATAACGCCTGAACAGGCGGTATTGCGCTCCGTTGTTTTTTATATGCCGGTTATAGGCTCGGTTTTGCTGCTGGTGCAGCCGTTGGTGATAATGTCCACCAAACGGCATCAGGGTATACAGGATTTGCTGGCAGGCACTGTGGTGGTTCTGCGGACCAGACCGGCGGCTCTCGATTGAGGACATTTGTTGGAAATAAAACGGCCCGCCAAAATATCTGGCGGGCCGTTTTCTATGTTTTGTGAAACTATTCGGCGCTCTTGCCGCAGCATTTCTTGTATTTCTTCCCGCTGCCGCAGGGGCAGGCGTCATTGCGTCCCACCTTGGGCATTTCCCTTCTGAAAGTTTCCACCTTCTGCGGCTGTCCGTCCGCAGACGGCTGCTGTATTTCTTCCGGATGGGTTTTCAGCCAGTTCTTGATCTGCTTTTCGCTCTTTAAATCCACACCGGACTTAATCATCTTTTTTGCCAGGTCCAGTATTTTCTGGCGGATTTTTGGATCCTTTATCTGCGCCAGCATCCCCGGGGCAAGCTTGCTGAATTCCTCGTCCATCTGCTTTTCAAGCTCTTTCTCGTCTATTTCAGCCGGCTGCTGTTTGTCCTGCGCTTGCGGCGCTTTCGCCTGAGCGGGAGCCGGTGCAGGCTCCGCAACCGCGGCGGAGGTTTTTGCAACCTGTTGCGGCTTGGGAGCCTGAGGCTGCTCCTGTTTTTCTTCTTCTTTTTTGAACGCTTTCTTGAATACGTCCCAAATCATACTCTCTCCATTGTTAGGTCAGATTTTAGAAAGCTGGGGAATAACAGTGTCCAGTTGCGCCATTATTTTGTTGGCTTTCACAAGGAAATCCGGATCTTCTTCTATCACGAAACGGTTGGGATGTTTTGCCCATACCGCTTCCACACGGCGGTCCAGTTCGAGTGCGTGCTTGTGCGACTCTATCCTCACGCCGGACAACTGGTAGGATGCCGAAGTTTTGGGCGGACGCAGATGGAATACCGCGATATAGCGGGCAAATTCTTTTTCCCGGGATGTTCCAAGGCTTTCCAGAAAACCAGTTCCTTCCTCCGGCCAGTAGGCCATGCCGTCCAGCGTCCCCCGGTCGCATAACGCCACAGGGGCATCGCTTGTCAGCGCGGTAAGGTCTTCCAGTTCCCGCACCGTATAGTATATGGCGCGCTGGGTATGCCGCATCGGCTCGGGCCCGGGTTTGCGCGGGAATCCTCCCGCATAAAGTATTGTGGCCGCTTCGGGCACCACGACGACTTTTTTCCCGAAACGTCTAAGCACCATGTCGATAATGGAAGTCTTACCGCCAGATGGTCCCCCTGTAAAAACTATGCGCTTTTGAGAGTGTGCCATTGGTTTCTATGATACTCAAAATATAGGCAGCTTTTCCAGTATTACGCGTTACGCTATTGAGCTGAAAAGAAAACCGCCGGGATGACCGGCGGTTTTGACTATTGGTTTAATCAGGGCTATTTCTGGTCTTTAAGGAAGCTGGCCAGCGCTATCGAGTTCAGTTTCGTGGATGGAGCATCCGCCCTGGACGGCAGTATTACCGGGATTTTTGCCCCTACCAGTATGGTGGCTCCGCTGACGTGGTCGCCGAAGAAGGAGATGCTCTTGTACACGGTATTTGCGGCATCCAGATTCGGGAATACGGCGATATCAGCGTCGCCGGGCACTTCTCCGCCCTTTATGCCTTTTTCGTCCGCCAGAATGCGGGAGAAGGTGATGTATACGTCATATGGGCCTTCCACGGTCGCGTTGCGTATCCTGCCTTCCTTTGCGCGCTTTACCATTTCTGCCGCGTCCACGGTGCTCTGGATCTTCTCGTTTACTTTCTCCACCGGGCAGACCATGGAAACTTTGGGATGCTCCACGCCCAGCCGGCGCATAACGTCGACCGAGTTCTGTATTACGCACATCTTCTGGTCCTGCGTGGGATTGATCAGCACGGCGGCGTCCGTCATGGCGAATATTTTTTTGTAGCGCGGCGTGTCGAAAAGCACGAAATGGCTCAGCAGCGCTCCTGCGGGGACGAGGCCCGCTTCTTTTTGCAGAATGGCCTTCATGTAATACTTGGTGTCCACAAGGCCCTTCACCAGAAAGTCGCCCTTTCCCTTGACGATAAAATCCACCGCCATCATGCACATCTGCACCGGGTCGGCGCACTGGACAAGCTCGAACCTGGACAGGTTCAATCCGCGCTCGCGCGCCATCGCGCTTACGAGCGCGGTATCGCCGATGAGGATGCCGGAGGAGATGAGCCCGTTATCGTCTGCCATCTTTATAGCTTCAAGTGCTTCCGCGTTATTTGCGCCGGGCACTACCACGCGGTTTGTGCGTCCTTTCACCGTTGAAAGCAGTTCTTCGAAGTTTTTGAATTTCATTATTTTCCCTGTCTAGCTGTAAGTTTGTACCGTGGACGGATCCTTAAGCGCGCGCAGCGCTGCGTCGCGCAGCGCGCTCTTTTCATCACCGCCGGGGAATTTGAATACGGGGGCCAGCCAGCTTATCCGCTCCTCAAGGAGGGACATTACGCGTACCGAATAAGCGATGCCGCCCGTCAGAACTATGGCGTCGATCCTGCCTTTAAGGACTGCGGATAAGGAGCATATTTCCTTGGCCATCTGGTATGCCATGGCTTCGATGCATTCTTTTGCCGCTGCGCGGCTGAGTTTGGCGGGATCTATCCCGCTGCCGGGTGCGGTTTCCCCGGTCTCTATATATTTTTCAAGCGCGACAAGATCAGACGTGCCGGTGTATGCCACCAGCCCGCCGCGGCCCTTTATTTTCAGTTTTATGTCGGTCTGCGTATATTTGCCTGAAAAACACATTTTTACCAGCCCGCCGGACGGCACTCCGCCGCTGCGCTGCGGAGTGAACGGTCCGTCTCCTTCCAGTGCGTTGTTGACGTCCACAATTTTGCCGTTGATGTGCGCGCCCACCGAGACGCCTCCGCCCGCATGCATCACTATCAGGCGGCAGTCCTCGTATTTTTTGCCGAGCCTGGCCGCGGCCATGCGCGCGACGCATTTCTGGTTAAGGGCGTGGAAGATGGAAACGCGGGGATTCTCCGGCATGCCCGAATAGCGTGCCAGCGGCTCCAGCTCGTCCACGACTACCGGATCGGCTATGAAAGACGGCACCTTTGCCTCGCGCGCTATTTCGGCCGCGATAAGGCCGCCGAGATTTGACGCATGGTCGCCCATGACGCCTTCCGTGAGGTCCCGGGAGAGGGCGTCATTCATTGCATAGGTTCCGCCGGGTATGGGCTTTACAACACCGCCCCGGCCTATGACGGCGTTCAATTCGGAGAGCTCTATGCCGTTTTCACGCAAAGCGCCCATCACCACTTTTTTGCGGAATTCAAACTGGGAGGTTATTTTTTTGCCGTCGAAGTGCGCCAAATCCGCCGGTGTATAGCGCACCACTTTCGAGAATACAAGCTTGTTGCCCCTGAAAAAAGCTATATCGTCCGACGTAGAGCCAGGGTTGATGACCAGTATCGAGTAATCCATTGAGCCTCCGTTTCTGGTGGAGGCCGTTTCAAAACTAAGAGCTTATCCGCAAATAATCCTTCGGCTGCAAGTGCAGCTTTTGGCTTGCGTCTTTGCGCTGCTCAACTCACATCCTCTGCTCGAGGATGCTCGTTTCGCACCACTTCGACTCAGCTCAAAATCCGCACTTTCGCCGTAATGGCTTATTTGCGGATAAGCTCTAAATTATATGCGGCGATAAAATGCTGCTGCTCCGCACGCCGGATCGCGCCCGTGGCCGGGCGCGACCAAAGGAAATTTGTGAAACGGCTTCCAAAATGCCGCCGGACCGGTTGCTGCTAGCCGGCGGTCGCGCCGGTTGTTTCACCGGCCTTTGCTATGCGCCCGATCTTGAACGTGTAATGCTTTCTTACGGGCTCGAGCACTTCCCATTCGCAATCAAGTCCCTCGGCGAAAGTGACCAGTATTCCCGGCGAAAGTTCGTATACTCCGTTTTTCGTGTGAACTTTCACGCGGCCGGCCAGTATATGGCAGGTTTCCTCCTCGTCGTAATGCCACGGGAAGCGCGAAACCGCGCAGTTCCACAGTGGCCAGCGGGCGCAGTCAAGCTCGCCCAGCAGTTGCTTGGTCGGTTTTTCAATGAGGATATCCATGATCGTTAAACCTCGCCGGTATGGATTTGCAGGGCTCGGCTTTGCCGGGCCCGATTGCGACAATTTCATTTCCTGCCCTATAATACCAAAAATAAAACAACTATAATCTGATTATGGAAAACATCGGCTCCCCGGACAACTCCCGGGAACATCCCGCGCTGGCGGCTTATTGCATAGACCCGCGCCGCGCGTCGCCCGGAAACAGCGCGCGGCTGCTGCGCGACGGCGAGGATGCTTTCCTCTCGCTGCTCAAAGCAATAAACGAGGCGGAAAAAAGCGTGCTGCTCTGCGTATATTCGCTGGCGGACGACGCCACGGGCATGCGTTTCCAGAGCGCCTTGCGCGCCGCCGCGGCCAGAGGCGTGGAAGTTTACCTTGTGTATGACGCGGTCGGCTCGATAGAATCCGCCAGGGATTTTTTCGAGGAGATGGAACACGCCGGGGTGCATGTGGCCCAGTACCACCCGCTAGTGCCGTGGAAGCCGTACTGGAACTGGTTCGGACGCAACCATCGCAAGCTGCTTGTGGCGGACGACAGGGCTTTTATATGCGGCTTCAACATGACCGGCGACTATGCGCCCAAAAGCTGGGGCGGCAGGCAGTGGCGCGATACGGGCGTGGAATTTTCCGGCCCGGAGGTGGCGCAGGCGAGGGAAATGTTCTGGGAGAGCTGGCGCCGCTGCGGCATGGGGATGCCGTCGCAGAAACCGGCCGCGCAGACCGCGGCTTGCGGCTCTTTGTGGCTGTCCGTGGTTTCCAGCGCCGGACTAGGAAGACGCAACCGGATACGGCGGGGCTACAGTTATGCCATCGCTAAATCGCAAAAATACATTTTCATCGAGAACGCTTATTTCCTGCCGGGCAGCTTCATCTACAACGGGCTTATCGCCGCCGTCGCGCGCGGCGTGCGCGTGGCTATAATAATCCCGTCGCAAAGCGATCATCCTTATGTGCGCTGGGCTTCCTGGGCCATACTCGGCAGGCTTTTGAAATCCGGCGTGGAGATTTACGAATGGCTGCCCAGCGTGCTGCATGCCAAGACCGCCGTTATAGACGGAGAATGGTCCACGGTGGGCAGCCAGAATCTGGACCACCTGAGCCTGCATTACAACATGGAGCTGAATGTAAATGTATACGGCGCGGAATTCGGCGAACAGATGCGCACAATGTTTGAGGAGGATTTGAAGCATTGCCGCCGCATCACGCTGGACGAGTGGAACGCCACCCCCTGGCTTTTCAAGGCCGCCAGCAGGGTTTTGTTCCTGTTCAGGAATATGCTTTAGAAGTTTTCCAATCCGCACATCCGCCCCGGAAGGATGGGGGCGGATTTTATTTGTCCAGAAATTCGTCGCAGGGCAGTATTTGCGGGTCTTCGTAATAACCGGGTATCGACGGGGAAACCTGACCGAAAACGGCGGCGCGATGGTTAACAAGCCAGCCGTGCATGCACCATTTGCCGGAGCATTGCGTATCTTTCGCGTCAAGCTCGCGGAAAAAATCGGGGCCGCAGGATTTCATTGTCTCGTAGTTTGCGGATGCCGGGCCGGATTTTTGCGTCGCGGATATGCAGCGGTAGACAAAACCGGATTTGGCCGAGTCCTGCGGCTGCGCTTTGGCAAGCTTCATGCAGGACAAACAACTGCTGCCGTCTATATCGTAGTATGATATTTTCGCGGCCAGCGCGGGCAGCTTTGCTTTTATCAGCAGGTCCATGAATTCGTGCGCCACAAAAGTGCCGGAAGAGTGCGCGGCTATTATAATTCTGTCCGGCTTTACCGAAGGGATAATGTCTTTTAGCAGGCTTGTGTTGGCGGCCAGTTTCTCGTGGTCCTTATAAAGCACGTTATGCGGCCCGGAAACCGCTACCACATGCCGCCAGCCATGCTTTGCCGCCAGCGCCAGCGCCCAGTTTTTTGCTCCGGCCTCGGTAGCGGTATAGCCGCCGTACGCGACAAAAAGAACATTGGCGGTGGCGGATGAATTTTCCATGCTCCACATCCCGCTTGAGGAAATTACGGACCAATCTGCTCCGGATACGCCATGTTTTTCCGCCGGTGCAGGCGGCGCAGGTGGCGTGGGGAGAGGGTGCTGACCAAATGCGGTAGCGCAGGACAGAAGTCCCGCGCAAATGAAACCTGCAAACAATCGGAAGGATTTAGGCATATATACCATTATTATTTCTTCTTGCGGTTGCCGTGCATCTTTATCTGGTATCTCTTTTCGCATTCCATGCAGCGGTATATCTGCGCCCCGTTCCTGGCGGTCGCCACATGGCGCATGGGTCCCTTGCAATTCATGCAGCGTAACTGCAGCGAGCAGTCTCCGCATTTTACCGGCGGGGTGTCGCCCGGCTGGGCAATGTCCCAGTAGTCGTTTACAAGGTTTTTGCAGGAAATGCAGTAAATTGGTTTGCGCGCGCCGTAGGTCTGCGGCAGCGAAGGGATGAGCTGCGCCGCCGGAGATGTCCATTTGCAGTCCTGCCGGTACCCGAGCCATTTGCGCCAGCCGCGTCCGCGCGCTATTACGGGTTCCAGCGATTTTTTCTCCAGCGGGCTTAAAATCTCGCACATCAGAAACAGCCTGTCGAGCATATCCACCGGCGTCCAGAAAGCCACTATTATCCCGCCCAGCTCCACCAGCCATTCCGAGCCCCGCAGTTCCGGAGGCATCAGTTTTACGATATTTACTATGGCGGCCAGCAGCGCGTCCATGGACGATTGCGTAACGCCGAACTGGGCATTCTCGTCCTGCATGATGCGTATCACCGCCACCGCATACGGGGCGATGGAGTCTATGCCCGTCGCCTCGCTCCAGCGCGTCATCGGCAGTCCGGAAAGCTGTTTTATGTTGTCCGAAATGCTTTTCAGGTAAAGGGCAAAGGCATAGACGAACGCATCCGCCTCGCCCAGCCGCGAGCGCGAAGGATTGGGCGGCTCGTTGATGGTTGGCAGCCTGTGCGGTTTATGGAAAAGTTCCTTGAGCATATTTTCCAGATCGGCCAGGGCGGTCTTCTGCGCCGGCAGGAGTACATTTTCGGGACCGGTCTTTATAAACCGGAAGCGCGCGGGCGGAGTCTTTGCCGAACGCAAAGCGTGCGCGGCGCGTTCCTCAAGCGAGTGCAAAAACCCGCTTATGCTCTGGCCTTTGGATATCTTCTCTATGCGCCGCTCCAGTTCCGGCACCAGATGCAGCAGCTTTTTGTCCGTTTTCGCGTAGGCATTAAGACGGCTTATCGTGACCGGGTCTATCAGCGCATCGACGGGGATTTGGGCGAAAATTTTGACAGCCTGCCCCTTGTGCCCCTGATCGTAGAGCAGGTTGCCCAGATAAGACATGGCCTCATAAAAATCTGGTTTCAGCCGCAACGATTTGCGTATTTCGGCCATGGCTTTTTTGTGCTTGCGCATACCGCTGTAAACTATTCCCAGCCCGAGGCGCGAGTAGGGGTGGTTGGGCTCCAGCTTCAGGGCGGTTTTAAACGCACGGGCCGCCTCGTCGAACAGTCCGTGTTCCAGCAGCGCCATTCCCAGATGCTCCATCAAAGTTGAGGAGTGCGAGTGGTACTTGAATATTTTTGCGGCGCAGTCCAGCGCGTCCTGCTTTTTGCCGAGGCTCAGATACGATTCGCATAGGGCTGAAAGCGCGTCGCCGTTGTTGGGCGAGGAGTCCAGTATTTCTTTCAAAATGTCGCGCGCCATCGCGTAGTTGCCGAGACGCAACTGTGCCAGCGCCACGCCCAGTTTCAGCCTGAAATCGGAGGGATAATAGGAAAGCCCTTCCTGCATGAGTTTGAGCGCGCGGTAATATTCGCCTTTAAACCAGAGCTGGCGGCCCATCTTTTCAAAATAATCTGCCGGCCTTTTCATGCATCAATTCTAGCAAATGGCAAAATGCTAGAATATACGCAAGATGAAGATATCTTCAGTTCTGGGCGGCGCGCGCCGCTCTTTTTCTTTCGAGTTTTATCCTCCCAGGACATCAGAGGATACACGGCAGTTGCATCTGGCGATGCAGGAATTGCGCGAGCTTGAGCCCGATTTCGTTTCCGTTACCAGCTCAACGGCAAACGGCGCGCGTCTGCAGAGCACCGCGCTGGCGAAACTCATAAAAGAGCGTTTTACCCTCGAGCCGCTCACACACCTTACATGCATAACCTATTCCCGCGAGGATGTGTCGGTGATAGCGGAACAGTTGCGCGTCTCCGGTCTCGAAAACATACTGGCTTTGCGCGGCGACATGCAGAGCGGGCATGTGCAAAGCCGGGATTATCTGCACGCCTGCGAGCTGGTGAAACAACTGCGCGGGCTCGGCGGTTTCTGCGTCGGGGTGGCCGCCTATCCGGAAAAACATCCGGAATCGCCGTCATTTGCGGCCGACATGGAACAGCTCAAACGCAAGATAGACGAGGGCGCCGATTTCGCGATAACCCAGCTTTTCTTTGATAACGACAGTTATTTCTCGTTCGTGGAGCGCTGCCGTAAAGCCGGCATCAAAGTGCCCATAATACCCGGCATAATGCCGATAACCAGCTATGTTCAGGTGCAGAAATTCGCCAGGATGTGCAATGTGAACGTCGCTCCGAGCATGGCCGCAACGCTGGAAGGCATGAAGGACGACCGCGCCGCGGTAGTGAGCTACGGCATGGATTTCGCGCTCAAGCAATCCCGGGCTTTATTGTCCTGGGGCGCGCCCGGGATACATTTCTACACCTTGAACAAATCGGCGGCCACGCGCAAAATACTGGGCGAACTGCGCAGGCAGTATCCGGCCAGTCGCACGGTAAAACCCGGAGTTTGCAATAGATAGCGGAATTCGACGGCGGCTGTCGGGATATTTCTTTGCAAAATTTGGCGGCCATACCAAAGGGTATGCCCACCAAATTTTACTTCGAACTATCCTCAACATCCACCGTCTCGGTCCTCGCTTCTATTGCAAAATCCGGGTAAAATAGAATTTTTAGCAAAGGAAAACCGCCCGGCAAAACCGGGCGGTTTATTTTTGTAGCGACGTTATCTAAACAGCAGATTGAAGAACGGCACCAGTTCTATGGCAATAAGCAGGATGACTATTATTTCCAGCAGCACGGAGCGTCTGGTGTTGACCTCGCTGTTTAACACCTGCGAAATGCGGGCCAGAGTCTCCATCTTGCGGTCCACGCTGTCGCGCCAGTCGTTAAAGCGGAATTCCCTGTTCGCCATGCGAAATACCGTGGCGAGATAAAAGTCGCCTACAGTTTTTATGGAGTTTTCTATGCGGCCAAGAAACTCCGAGAACTCCATGTACTGGCGTCCGGCGTCGCGCGCCAGACGCGCGTAAAAATTGCTGAGGGCGTCCACTTTCTTCGTTTCCAGGGAGTCGTAAAGGGTGTTGAGCTTCCCTTCAATAACCGAATCGTAATAGCGCATTTCCAGCAGATGGGTCAGACAGAATTCTATAACGTCCGCGACCTCGTGGCTGCCGGCCGGTTCTATAAGCAGCGCGCTGTTCCAGTCTATCACCGCCAGGTCGTTGGCGGAGTACTGGAGCGCGTTTTCGGTCACTATGCCGCGGCTGGAATCGGAGAGCGGCAGCAGATGCTCCGCCAGTATCAGCGCCGGGACATCAGCGTGCAGCATGAGTTCTGCCGGAGTCGAGACGCCGTCATATTTTTCTATGACCCAGGTCACATAGTCCTCTATGGTCTGCCACGAGCTCGGCTGGGCTATGGCCGGCAGCATTTTCTGCACAAGCCGGTCTCGCCAGGCGGCCGCGCATTCTTCCACCGCGCGGCTTTCTTCTATAATCGCGGCAAGACTTATAAGCTCGCGCCATGAAGTGCCGGGTTCTATGGACAGCGTCATCGCCACCGATATGACGCCGTAATGCCATATCTTTGCGCCTACGGCGATGGAGTATGTTTTGCTGCCTAGCTCTATGGACTGTTCGCCGAGATTCAGCCGCAACGGCGCATTCTTAATGATGATGGCTTTGCGCGTATCGGACACAAGGCCGAAATTGTCCTGCGTGCTGGTTTCAAACAGCTTCGCGGCGGCGGGCAGAGTTATCTCGTTGCCGACGTCGAAGACGCGGTATATTATCGCGGAGCCTTTGGTTACCTTTATTTTATCTTCCATGTCATACTCCTGTAGCTATCAGTCCGCGTCCGGTGGAGCCGTCAATCCTGATGTCCAGCGGTTTTTCAAGTCTTACATGACGCAGATGCTCGGTTTCCTTCACCGGTTTTTGGGCCGCCAGCCAGTTCCAGTCTATAACACCTTCGTGCTTTAGGTGATTGACCGTGAAGTAGCCTATGCCCAGCGATGCGACATTGTGGAAAAAATGCGTGCCGTAGGAGGGCTCCACGACGAAATTTTCAAGCGTGGTTTCCACTATCACGCGGGAGGCGGAAATCTGGCTCCATTTGACCGGGATGCCCAGGAAATGGTCCGACGAGCCCCAGCGGCCCGGGCCTATCATCAGATATTGCCGCCCCGCCCTGCGCAGTTCTTCGTTTATCTCGCCTATTTCCGCGGCTATCGCCGGGGTCTGTGACGGGCTGAAGTTTTCCGGTTTCACGTATATTATATCGGCTATGGTGTTCGTCAATCCGTTGCCCAGCGTGCGCGCGCTTTCGCAAAGCAGGCGGGCATTCTCCATCCCGTCGAAAGTCACGCGCTGGTTGGCCTGACGCGATATCATGGGCCGCATCTGCAGTATGCTGAATTCAAAAGGCGCGCCCGGCGTTTTGGGAGCGTTGACCGCGAACTCTATCTCCACATGCGAGCCGAGCGCCTCCACGCCTATGCCGCAGAGAAATTGCAGTATTTCGGCCAGCGGGAGGAATTCCCCGCCCAGCACCGGCGCGAAGCTTATCAGCCTTGCTCCGGGACGCGATACCCCGTCGTATACCGTGTCGTTCTCGTAGGAATAGGTGGAACCTACGTATTTCAGCGCGCCGTCGGCCTCGGCCGCGTCCAGCCCGAAAGAGGATATCGCCGCTTCCGAGGAATAGCCGAAATCGTCCTCGGAGCCGCGCGTGGAATCCACCGCCATGAACTCGCACTGCGCGTTTGCCAGAAAATCCTTTATGATGGAGAACTGGTGCAGGTTGCGCGGATATTTCGGCGAGAAGCGCAGCGAGCGGTAGCCGTCCATTATCGTTTTTCCAAGCCCCAGCGCCAGATACGCCACGCCGTCGTCCGGCTGCAGCGGGGCCACGGGATAATAATTATAAGATTGCACAACGCCCGAAATAAGCGGGTAGAAGCGCGAGGCATTGTCGTGATACCTGCCCGCCACGCGCTGCACTATCACGGCCATTTTCTCCTCGTCGGGTATGTGGGTAGTGAAGCGCAGATAGCTTTTCGCCTCGCTGGAATAGGTGGAGGCGTAGACGAATTTGATCGCGCGCTCCAGTTGTTTGAGCCGCACTTCCTTGTCCGGATGATTGTTGGCCAGCATGTATGTTTTGTAGACGCCGGCGAAAGGCTGGCTGCGCGAATCCTCAAGCAGCGAGGAGGATCGCACCGCCACCGGACCGTCTATGGAATCTAGCAGCGTGCGCAGGTCGTTGAGCGCGTATTGCGGCAGGCTCGCTTTTGTGAAAGAGGCGCAAAGCTCGGCATTGTCATGCTCGTATCGCGCGAAACGGCGCAAATCGTTGTTTTCGAGGAAGAAATCGAACACGTCGGTGGCCAGCACCGCGGTGTTGGGCACGGTGATTGCGGTGTTGGGGAATTTGCTCGAAAAGTCGCTCTTGCTCAGCAGGAAGTTCACGAAGGCAAGTCCGCGCGCCTTGCCGCCCAGTGAACCGCTGCCGATTTTCACGAACGGGCTGTCCGGATCGAAAATCCTGCCGTCGAAACGTATCACCGTGCCGAGCTGGGTTTTGTGCACGAACTGGTGTATGGTTTCGATGAGATATTTGCGCAGCCCGCCCACATCCTGGAATTCCGACACCATGCGCGGACGGATATAGTAGGCTATTTCGAACTCGGTGCGCGCCATCAGCCATTTGGAAAAATGGTTCCTGTTGGAATGGAAGGCCAGCGATTCGTCCGGTATCGTGCCCAGAAGCTTTATGAAAGCCTGCAAATCCGCAGCGCGGCCCACCTCCTTGCCGTTTTCCGTGCGCGCGATGAAATCGCCGAAACCGAAATAGTTGAGCATGAAGTTCTGCAGGTCGCGCAGTATGTTGGGGGAAAGCTTGTTGATGAAGGCGGCGCCGCTGGAGGCGGCTTCCACGGCGAACTTGTCCTCCGACGACTGCACCAGTATCGGCATGTCCGGCAGCTCCGCCTTGACGCGGCGGCAGAACTCCAGTCCCGCGCGGCGGTCCAGCGCGCCGTTGCGCGAGAATTCCACGTCGGTTATCACGCCGAGCAGGTTCTTTTTGTATTTCTGGTAGAGCGCCCAGGCGTCCTCGAAGGAGGATGCCATCAGTATCTTCGGCCGCGCGCGCATGCGCAGCATCTTGTGCGACAGGTTCAGCCCTTCCGCCATGACGAGCTGCGTCTGCTTCATCAGCTCGGCGTAGATTATCGGCAGGTAGGAGGAATAGAAACGCACCGAATCCTCGATAAGTATAACCGCCTGCACGTTGGAGAGGCGGATGTCGTGGTCGATGTTCATGCGGTCTTCCACGAGTTTGACTATAGACATGAAAATGCGCGGATCGCCCAGCCACAGGAAAATATGGTCGAACGCGCGGCGGTCCTCGTCGGAAAGCTGCAGGACGTCCGGCGTGTTAAAGCACAGCAGCACCAGCGGGATGCGCGGTTTAAGCGAGCGCACGCCGCGCGCGAAATCGCCCGCGTCGGTGCCGCCGATCTGCGTCATCGTGATGATTAAATCGAATTCCTGGTTTTCAAGACGCTTTAAGGCTTCCGCGGCCGTGGACACGCGGGTGACGCGCGGCGCGTAGCGCAGGTTGAGGTCCAGATACTCGCTGAACACCAGCTCCGTCAGCCGGTCGTCCTCCGCGATAAGGAAGGAATCGTAGGGCGCGGCGACGAGGAGCACCTCGCGCACGCGGTGCGGCATCAGTTTGTCGAAACCGCCGAACTGCACGTCGTAATCGCCGACTATCTGGCCCGTCTGTTGTGTGTTCATGGGAACGCCTCTGGAAATTGCCGGAACGCGACCGGCAGCAAATTGGGTTTTGCCGTCATGCCCATTCTACCTTTTTTGGCCGCTGCGGGGCATGAGGCTTGCTGAATTGCAAAAAGCCCGTTCCATTCAGGGAACAGGCTTTTGATTGACGGCTCGGAGGCGTGGCGATTATTTAGAGTCGAAGTCCAGATTCACGGGATGATCGGGCATCTGCTCTCCGCCGGCGGTGACGGGGACGGACTTGTCCACTACCTCCATCTTCATGCCGCTTACCCAGATGTCGCCGGTCTCGTCCATGAGGAATCCGAAGGCTATGTATACGCTGTCTTTCCTCGGCACATCCAGGACTATATCGTACTTTTTCCAGTCGGTGGTGCCTTTTATCGCGCGGGACTGCATGTTGTCGAATTCGGGGGATTGGCCTTTGTCATTATCGACGCGCATCCAGAAACCGGCCCAGCTAGTCACCTTGTCGGACTTCATGTAGCCGGAAAAGCGCACGCGCTTGCCCAGATATTTATCGGCGCTTATTTTTTGCATCACCGTGCCGAAGCCTTCCACTTTGGCGTCGCTTAGCGAATGCATATGCAGCGCCGGATGCCCGTCGTGGGCGTTGGCCGGGTCTATCTCCGCCGCATATGCGGACGGCTTGGTGCCGGCCATGAACCAGCCTTTTGGCATACCGCCTGCTGCATAAGCCACGATGCCCAGACAACTTAAAACCGCCAGACTGAACAACAGTACTTTCTTCATATTTTCTCCTTTTCGTTTGTCCGACTCATTTATGAGGCGGAACCTTGTCCATTAGTGACGCTTGCGCAAAAAAAGTTCACGCTATTTTGAACAAGTCGTTGCGTCGCAGTAGAAATTATCCACAAGGCCGGGCCGGTTATATGTGGTATCCGCCGGATTTTTGCAGTCCATATTGTGGGCATGAATGCCGGGTTTGGCGGTATTTGGCTGGTAAATGCGCCCGGATATGGCGGACAATCCTGCCGCCAGCAGCAGCGCGCATGCGCCCACCAGCGCCGGGGTGCGGTGTTCGCGGAAACTTTCGGAAAGTCTTTCAAAAAGGGATGGTTTTGCGGGCGCGGCCATGCCGCCAATTCTGGTGGCGAGGCGTTTTGAAAAGCCCTCCGGCGCGCGCTGCGGGCGGAATTTGCGCAAAAGAGCCGTACCCTCGCCCGCCATATCCAGCTTGCGCGTGCACTCTTTGCAGCGGGCGAGATGCACGATGAACTCCCCTTTCTCGCTGCCCCGCAGCTCGTTGTCGAGATATGCGCGCAGTTTGTTCTCGGCGGATGAACAGTTCATGCCAGCGCCTCCTGTGCGCGCAGATGTTTTGCCAGCAGCAGCGTTGCGTTATGCAGCCGTGACCGCACCGTACCTACGGGTATGGCCAGCGCCTGCGCTATTTCCTCGTAGGACATATTTTCCCATTCGCGCAGCAAAATAATTTCGCGGTATATTTGTGGCATTCCGTTTACGGCCTCGCGCACGCTTTGCATTTCTTCCTCGCGCTCCATTTCGGCGCAGTGGTTGAAGGTATCGGGCACTTCGGCAAATTCCTCGTTTTCCTGAAGCATTCTGCCGGAGCCGTTTTTGCGCGCGCGGTAAAGGCATACATTGCGCGCAAGTCCGTAAAGCCATGTTTTAAACGACGATTCGCCCCTGAAATTTTTCATGGACTTGAAGGCTTCTATGAATATCTCCTGCGCCAGATCTTCTGCTTCGCGGGTTGCGCCGCCATGCCACAGGGCGAACTGGTATATGCCGTCCTGATACAATGCGACCAGAGATGAAAAAGCCTCTTCATCTCCCGCCAGGAAGCGCCGCACCAGAGCTGCGTCGCGTTCCGCGCTTTCTTTTGCCTCTGTGTTCTCCATTATATAGTGACGGCGGCGCAAAAAAAGTTCACGGGATTTACGCCGGCGTCATTTGTTAAGAAGCAATTTTTATGCCAGCGGACGGCAAAAAAACCGGCTCCCCCCAAGGGGAGCCGGTTTGTTGCAAATGAACGGCTTGTGTTTAGATAAGGCCCTGGGCCAGCATGGCGTCGGCGACTTTCTTGAAGCCGGCGATGTTTGCGCCGTCCACATAGTTGCCTTTCACGCCGTATTCCTCGGCTGCGCTCGCGCAGGAGTGGTGGATGTCCTTCATGATGCGCTGAAGGTGCTTGTCCACTTCCTCGCGGCTCCAGCTCATGCGCAGGCTGTTCTGGGACATCTCGAGGCCAGAGGTGGCCACGCCGCCGGCGTTGGACGCCTTGCCGGGGGAGAAGAGAATTTTCGCGTTGTCGAAAACCTCTATGGCTTCCGGGGTGGAGGGCATGTTGGAGCCTTCCGCCACGCAGAAGCAGCCGTTCTTTACGAGCGTCTTGGCGGCTTCGCCGTCCAGCTCGTTTTCGCAGGCGGTCGGGAGCGCGATGTCGCACTTTACGCCCCACGACTTTTTGCCTTCCAGGAATTCCGAGCCCGGGAACTTCTTGACGTACTCGCGCAGGCTGCCGCGGCGCACGAAGGCGAGTTCCTTGGTCCAGGCGAGCTTCTCGGCGTCGATGCCGTTCTTGTCGTAGACGGTGCCGTCGTAGTCCGTCATCGCGACGACCTTGCCGCCGAGCTCGTTGATCTTCTCGACCGCGTGCAGGCCGACGTTGCCCGCGCCGGATATCACGCAGGTCTTGCCCTTGAAGCTGTCGCCCTTGGTGGCGAGCATTTCCTGCGCGAAGTACACAAGGCCGTAGCCGGTGGCTTCCGTGCGGATGAGGCTGCCGCCGAAGGAAAGGCCCTTGCCGGTCAGCACGCCTTCAAAGCGGTTGTGCAGCTTTTTGTACTGGCCGAACATGTAGCCGATTTCGCGGCCGCCCACGCCCAGGTCGCCGGCGGGCACGTCGGTGTCAGGGCCGATATGGCGGAACAGCTCGTTCATGAAGGCCTGGCAGAAGCGCATGACTTCGGCTTCCGATTTGCCGCGTGCGTCGAAGTCGCTGCCGCCCTTGCCGCCGCCCATCGGGAGTGTGGTGAGGCTGTTTTTGAAAATCTGCTCGAAGCCGAGGAATTTAAGGATGCCGATATAGACGCTGGAGTGGAAGCGCAGTCCGCCCTTGTACGGCCCGAGGGCGCTGTTGAACTGCACGCGGTAGCCGCGGTTTACATGCACTTCGCCCCTGTCGTCGGTCCAGGTGACGCGGAAGGAAATGGTCCTCTCGGGCTCCACAATCCTCTCGAGGATTTTGGCCTTGCGGTATTCCGGGTGGCGCTCTATTACCGGCGCGAGTGACTGTACCACTTCGTGTACTGCCTGATGAAATTCTTTTTCGCCTGCGTTTTTGCGTTTCACTTCAGCCATGAATTCTTCTGCGTATTTGCGGTGCGCTTCCGTCAGCTGCATAAGTATTCTCCTTTTATATTAACGGCACTTGGCCGGTTGTAAACTCAGAACCGTCCGTGACGGTTCTCAAATTTGCCCCCGCCTAAACTGTCCGCGGGTTTTAACTTGTCAGCTACATTCTGAATATTTTACCCCGCGCTGTCAATGAACCAGATTAGGTTGTGAAAAATTTCGCAAATTGCTTCCATCCCGTCGAAAGACGGGTTTTACTGTATTATTCTGTCCCAGCCGCTCTGGTGGCGTATCGTGCCGAAATGCAGCGGGATGAGCGTGGTGCGGCCGGTAAAAGTGGTTGTTTTCGCGCAGCGGTCCGGCTCCATCATCGCCAGCGTCTGCTCTATGCCGCCGGAATTATCCGTATCTGGCATGTCCTGCGGTTTCTCCTTGTATTTAAGCACTTGGATGGGTCCCAAATCCTCAGGTAAGGCGTAGATGAAGGGTATTTTTGCTGTTTTAAAAGTCTGTTTTTTATCGCTCCATATTTTAAGTGGCTGTTTATATGCGTCCTAAACGCCCTTCTCTGTGTTTTTCG
>Ga0326728_10001133_pt1 | contig 96230 bp, 74 predicted proteins | sample MB3enrmetagenome_FD_207602 | JGI IMG/M metagenome (GOLD analysis project Ga0326728, IMG submission 207602) | Lab enriched peat soil microbial communities from McLean, Ithaca, NY, United States - MB31MN | ecosystem: Environmental > Terrestrial > Soil > Wetlands > Peat | place: USA: New York...
ATCGCGTACGCCGTGCGATCGTTGGACGCGACGAATATCCACGGCTTGCCGTCGGCTTCCCAAAAGACCGGTGCCGCGAATATGGGCCCTCCCGTCGTGAACTTCCAAAGAGTCTCGCCGGTCGCCGCGTCGAGCGCGTAGAGCGTGTGATCGTAACTTCCGACCGCGACGACGGCTCGCTTGCCCACGACGCCGAGCGCTGGCGACGACCAGATGGTCACTCCCGGCTCGTACCCCCAAACGCGCTCGCTGCCGTCGAACGTCCACGCGCGGGCCGGTCCGCTCTTGGGCGCATCGAGGACGATCGAGGCGCTGTTCTCGGCGTCGCATCGGGTCTGCGTCCAGAGGCTGCACGTCGCGTGGGCGCGGCCGCCCAGCGTGGTGAGGCATGCTGCTGCGAGGAGCGCGGCGACGGTTCTCAATGCGTTCTCACGGGCAGCGAAACGCGAGGCGCAGGTCGCTCGGCCGAAAGCTTCCATACGTCGACGAGTTCGAAGGCTCCCGTCGGGCAGTGATCCACGCAGGAGAAACAGAACTGGCACGACTCGGTCCGGATCTGACCGTTGTCGATCGCGTCGACCGAGCAATGGGTCTTGCACGTCCCGCAGTCGTTGCAGAGCGCGCGGTTCGAGATGATTCGCAGGCGCGAGAAGCGGTGCAGGAAACTCGTCAGGTATCCCCACGGACAGAGGTAGCGGCACCACGGCCGCGCGACGAACAACGCCGCGACCATGATGACGATCGTCGAGATAGCCGACGCGGGATCGCTCCGAGCGGTGAAGGCGAAATGCATCGGGGACGTGACGACCAAGTGAGAAACCGCCGTGACGAAGATGGCCGCGAAAGAGAGAACCCGCAGCCTGCGCGTAGGGATGTCGTCGATGATGCGGGCCAGGACCAGGTAGCAAAGCAGGATGAGACCCGCCGCGAAGTGCAGGCTCGAGTCTTCGACGAAAAGCTCCTTCTTGATGCTCAAGATGATGAGCGTGACCAGGAAGCTCGCCGTGATCACGGCAAGGACGATGAGCTGCGTGCGCGACAGACGTCCCCGGCGCCGCCCGCGCATTCGTGTGCGGAGCCACCCTGCGAGGTCCTGCAGCGTTCCCGTGGGGCAGATCCACCCGCAAAACACGGGGCCCGCGATCAGCGTCGCGGACAGGACGACGACCGGCAGGGCCATCCAGTAGAACGACTCGGTGTACGCGGAGCCGATGAGCGTGAGTCCGAAGAGGGAATTTCGGATCATGCCAAAGACGCCCAAACACGAATACACGATGTAAAAGAAGAAACCGATCGACAGCACCTGGACGACCCGGCGGATCCCCTGGCGATGGCGCTGCACGCGGCTGATCGCGAGTACGAGCAAGAACAGAAACAGAAGCGAGGCCATCTCGACGCTCGTTCCATCGAGCGAGAGGAAGGGGACGTCGAAAAGCTTGCTGAGCGGCAGTCGTTCTGGGTCCATGGGGCGGCGGATCCATTGTCCCCGAAGTCGCGCCTGCGAGCCAGGTTCAATCCAACTTTTTGCACGAGCCCGGCCGACGCAAACAAGCTTCCTCGCAGGGCGGAGCCGCCTCTGTATTCTCGAGTCCGAGAAACCGCGCAACGAATGCGCAACGCGGACGCGATTTGAGCTCGTCGGTCGTCCCCTTTTGTACAATCCGCCCGCTCAGGATGATTGCAAAGTGGTCTCCGAGTGCGGCTGCCTCTTCTCGGCTGTGGGTCACGTGCAGAGTTCGAATGCCGAGCTCGGCCACAATGCTCTTTAGTTGTGCCTGCAATTCGAGTCGGGCTCCGTGATCCACCATGCTCAGCGGTTCGTCCAAGAGCAGGAGCGATGGTTTGACCGCGAGTGTGCGAGCGATGGCGACACGCTGCGCTTCGCCGCCGCTCAGCGCCGAAACCGGACGCGACAATACGCCTTGCAGGCCCATGCGTTCGATCATCTCTTCCGCGGTCCGCTCGCGTTCTTTCCTCGGAGCCCCGCGGACCCGCAATCCGTATTCGACGTTCGCGAGAACCGTGTGATGAGGGAAGAGGGCTGCGTGCTGAAAGACGATGCCGATGCCTCTTCGTTCGGGCGCAACGCTGGTGACGTCGCGTCCCTCGACGAGAACACGACCCTTGTCGGGCGTGTGGAAGCCCGCGATCGTTTCGAGCAGGAGCGACTTGCCGCTCCCGCTAGGGCCGAGCAAAACCCAGTACTCGCGCTGTCCGACAGCCAGTGAGATGTCGTCGAGAGCAAAGTCGCCGAAGCGACAGCTTACGTGCTCGATGGCGGTCATGCCCCGGTCTCGCGGCGTGTCTTCTGCATCGCGAAGGGAAGAAGGGTTTGTCCGAACTGGAGCATCACGAAGATCCACAAACAGATGATGAGGAGCAGCGTGGCGATCGGCCGACTCTCCGTGGCGCCGGCGCGCAGGAACTCGGTGTGCACGAGGATGGGCGCCGTCACCGGCGAGCTCGCGAAGAGCACGATGCAGCCGAACTCACTGATCGCGCGAGCCCACGCAAGCGTCAGCCCGACGAGGATCCCGCGCGACGCGAGGGGCAGGGCGACGCGGAAGAACGTCACCGCAGGGGAGGCACCGAGGCTTCGCGACGCGCGCTCGAGCGACCTCGGGATCCCCTCGAACGCGGTCATGGCCGTCTTGACCAGAAACGGAAACGCGACGAACACCTGCGCGAGAACGATTCCCAACGTGGTCCCCGACACCCGGATGCCGAGCGGTGCGAGCCCTTGACCGAGCGGGCTGCCCGGTCCGAGCAGGACCATGAACGCCACTCCGGCGACCGACTGCGGCACGAGGATGGGCACGTCCACGAGCGACTCCACCCAGCGTTTGCCCGGGAAATCGATGCGCGCCAGCGCATAGGCGAGCGGCACGCCGAAAAGCGCGACGACGAGCGTGGCGCTCGTGGACGACAAGAGACTCTGTCCCACGGCATCCTGAACGTCCTCGCGCTGAAACGTGTGCCAGAGCGTTTGCACGGAATCGCGGGTCGCGAGGTGGATGAGCGGAAAGAGGACGGCCGTCAGGGCGACCAGTCCACCGCCCAGGCAGACGCGCGCGAACCAGGACGCCCTTCTGCGGACGTTCCAGAGCAGCGCGTAGATCAACGCGAGGGGGACGAAGCTCTCGAAGCCATAGGGCTGGAGCAGAATGAAGCAGACGACGAAAATGACGAAGAAGCCGATGAGGACGGGCGAACCGAAAAGGCTCGAATACGCGACGATCAAGAGGATGAAGAGCGGCTTTTTCCCGAGCGCGAGAAGGACGAGAGCGAACAGCCCGGCGTATCCGGCCAAGAACATCGCGAGGGTCGTCGCGGAGCGGCCGGGGAGCACCACGGCTGCGCAGTAGAGGACGTAGAGATTCGTGAAGTAGAGCACCAGGTTCATCGGGGGCGTGAACGGTGCGTCCGGCAAGTAGGCCAGCGAAATGTGGAGGGCCGCGAGAAGGGCGGCTGCCGCGAGGCTGCGCCACCAGTTCCAAAACGGAGCGGTGTGCGTTGGCGACGGGGTCATCAACGGTCGATCTTGAATCCGCGAATCACGGGGACGAAGATACCATGCCACGGAGATCGGCCGGGATTCCTTCGCACCGGCTGCAGGTGGCCGGCACGACAGGGCGGATGGCTCTGCGTTCCAGGATCGTGCGGCCCTCGTCGCCGAGGAGAAACGCCAGGAGTCTGCGTGCCTCGTCGGGGTGGGGCGCGACCTTCGGAATCGTCACACCGTAGGTGATGGGGGCACCCTGCACACGCGAATTGCCGCCTCCCTGGTTCATTCGAATGTCCACGCCGGCATGCGCGTAGACGGCAGCGCGATCCGCGGAACCGAGGTTCACCTCGGGCGGCAGCAGCGTCGTCTTGAGGTGATGGTCTTCCGCGGTCGATCGGTACAGAAACGCGTAGTCGATCGATCGCGACTCGAGCAGGGCGAGGATCTCCGCTTCGTCGTGGACGACGTGCTCCGGAGCGCACTGGCCCTTGAGGGCCGATGCCAGGCCTGGGTGGTCCGGCGCCTCGGCGAGCTGCCAGACCATCAGCGTGTGGTAGCCGATCGGTGCGGTGTCCGGGTCGGCGCGACCAAGCTGTACGCCTGGACGGCGCAGTACCTCGCGCCAGTTGTCCGTCGAGATCTCGTCGGTGAACCGGCTATGGTCCTTGTGGGCAATCACGATCTCGTTGGTCGCAAACGTGATTCCGAAGCCCGCGTGTGCCGGTACCATCATTTTGTCGATGAGCCGAGCATCGGCGGTCACCACGATGTCCGCGGGCATTGCGTGCTCGGTGACTTTGCGGACGGCCACCTGCGATCCGCTCGGTTCGAGGCGCACACGGATGCTCGGTTCTTTGCGCTCGAAGCGCTCCACGGCATCGCCCAAGGCTCGCGTCAGGCTCGACGCGTAGAAGACGATGATCTCGGTCCGGCGCGAATGGCACGCGGGGAGGACCGCGGCGACTGTCAGCAGGAAGACCACGGCACCCGTGCGAAGCATGGCGGCAGTGTAGCATCCAAGACTCCAAAGAGCCGCGGCCCCGCAGTCCGAGGCTCTCATGCTTCTCACGCTCTCTAAGCGGCCACCTCATCTCAATTCCAACGAGTGGATTGGGCATCGGCGCGAGCGCCTGTCGAGTCCGCTAGTTTCGATGGGCCAGAGGCTTTGGCAGCACGCTTTCTAGGAGCGCGGCGGGCCTCCGTGGGTGTCAACTCGGTTGCGCTTCGTCCGCAAAGAGTGCACGAGCACGCGCAGTTCAGCGCACAAATTGAACTATTGTGGAATGAACGCCAATAGACGATTCCACCCTCACTGACAGACTCATTGTGCAGGGATGAAGCTAGGCATATGTCGTCTCCGAACTGCAAAGACAGTGCTCCTTGGAAGTCGACGAAAACGTAATCGCGGACTACAGTATCCGGCGTGCACGAGATTTCCCTGTCAGCGCGCGGGCACGCAACGCGGTGGCGCAGATGGATCTACGAGGCGGGCGCGTCGCAGCACCCCGCGCGCTCGCACGATGTCGCTGTCGATCGGTCATGGATTCCAGTGGGTGCCGTCGGGGCGATCCTCGTGAAAGCGTCGCGAGACGTCTTGCAGGCAACGAACGGCGAGGAAGCATACGCCGTGCGCAAATTCTGCATTGCACGCGATGGGCTCTGCGACGTGAGCCACAATCGACGCCTCGCGAGACAGACAGGGGACCGAAGGTTCGGCGGAGCGACAGGCAGGCCAGCGGCGAGCGGCGTGCAGGGCGCACCGAGTATCAGGAGTTTCAGAATTACCTTTTTCGACGAAGGAGCTGCTCATGCAAACGCAACGACGTAACTTCCTCAAGATGTCGGCCGCCGGCGCCGCAGGGTTGATCGCTGCACGGCCGGGTCGGGCGATGGCCGCATGGCCCACCACGGGGACCATGAACATCAATTCGACCATCAGCAACATGCGGGTGGTCGCTTGCTACGACCCGACGATGATGAGCGCTCCGGCGACGATGTCATTTGCGGCGGAGAATGCGGCCGTCAACGCGACCCAGGTAGCGGCGAACATGGACGCGATGGCCATATCCCTTTCGGGTGCGGCCACGGCGGATGCGGCGTGGAAGACCATCTTCACGTCCGGCAAAGCGTGGGCGTCCACGAAGGTTGCGATCAAGGTCAACACGATTGAACCCAAGAACATGGCGCGCATTGCCATCGTCCAGAAGTTCGTCGAGGTCGTTGCCGGTCTGGGCGTTCCGGCTGCCAACACATTCGTCTATGATCAAAACGCCACGTACGGGGGCGGATTGGCGAATTATGATTCGTATTTCAGCTTGACCGATACGACGAAGATCCAAGCCGTGGTGAGTTCCTACAACACGTCGCTGGGTGGAATGGTGTCCGCCACAATCGGTGGGGGCGGGACCGCGCAGTGCTGCGCCGACATTGCCAATGGCGATATCGATATTCTCATCAACATCGCCAACAACAAGGGCCATAGTTCGTCTTTCAACGGCAACGTGACCCTGACGATGAAGAACCACTTTGGGACGTTCGCTCCGAACCATGAGCTCGATTATATCTTCAATATCAACATGAGCGACGCGATCCTCGGCGGAACGCCCGTGCGACAGCAGATCTGTTTCATCGATTCCTTGATCGCCAATATAGCGTCCAACACTGGAACCCCGGAAAAACAACCGAATTACCTGGTGATGGGCACGTTCGGCCCCGCGGTGGACTATGCCACGATCGTGAATCTGCGAAACAAGGTCTTGAACGTCCCCATTCCCAGTGTGGCCGACCAATACATTACGACGTTCGGCTACGCCACTACGGACCCGCAGTGGATTCTCGTCCCAGCCGCCACCGGCGGTGGCAGCTCAAGCAGCGGAGGCAGTACGAGCAGCAGCAGTTCGGGCAGCGGAAGCTCGAGCAGCAGCAGTTCGAGCAGCGGCAGTTCGAGCAGCAGCGGTTCCAGCAGTAGCTCGAGCGGCGGCGGCAGCACGAGCAGCAGCAGTTCGAGTGGAGCAAAGGGCTCGAGCAGCAGCAGTTCGAGCGGCGGAAAGGGCTCGAGCAGCGGCGGCGGGAGCACCAGCAGCAGTTCGAGTGGCGGCGGCGGGAGCACCAGCAGCAGTTCGAGTGGCGGTGTCACCACGAGCAGCGGTGGCGGGAGCACGAGCAGCAGCGGTGGCGGGAGTACGAGCAGCAGTTCGAGTGGCGGCGTGACCACGAGCAGTGGCGGCACCACGAGCGGCGGCGGGAGTACGAGCAGCAGTTCGAGTGGCGGTGCGACCACGAGCGGCGGCGGCAGCACGAGCAGTGGTGCGAGCACAAGCGGTGGCGGCGGCACGAGCGGCGGCGGCGGCACGAGCGGCGGCGGCGGCACGAGCGGCGGCGGGAGCACCAGCAGTGGGGGGACCACGAGTGGCGGCAACAACGAGACGTCCAACGGCGGCAATTCAGGGGGCGGCGGATGCGATGTCGCACCTAGCCAGCAAGGCGGAGTTCCTTGGGGCGGGATCTTGGCGATCGGCGCCGCCGTGACGGGAACGCTTCGCCGGAGGGCGCTGCGGGACGCCGGAGGGAGTGAACGAGCCGATGATTCTTCTCCTGGCGGGAACCGGGCTGCACCGGGAATCGACTCGGACGAAGCGGCAGCGGCCGCCCGAGGCGCCGGACAAGACGGGAAGCGCTAATGCCGGACGCCTCGTGTGCGAGGGGGCTGTAGTCAATCATGGGCGAAGGCACACGGGGGGGAGCGTGCCTTCGCCCAGCAAGACGACATGCATTCTTGGCGACGTTCAGGATAGGGTATGCGTCTGCCCGCGGACGCCGCAGGGCCGGCACGCTCGAGTTCAATCTCGTGCGGGTGTGCACATCGTCATTGGGTTGCGTTCTTTTGAGGAGATTGCCGTGAAAATTACGAGTGTTGGAACATTGCTTGCTGTCGCTTGTCTCGTCGGGGTTTGCGCCAGTTCAGGATGCAGTAGCAGCAGCAGTGGAGGTGGCGGTGGCGATGGCGGCACTGCGAGCAGCGGTGGCAGTGGTGGTGGCTCCGGCAGCGGGAGTGGCTCGAGCACCAGCAGCGGCTCGAGTGGCGGGTCCGGCAGCGGGAGTGGCTCGAGCAGCAGCGGCGGCTCGAGCAGCAGCGGAGCAAGCACCGATACTCCCGCAGCCCTCGGCCAGAAGTTCGCCTTGGCGACCAACCAGCCGTCGGCAGGTTGGGAATTGGCACTAGCGGATGCCGGTTCCCTCGATTGCGGGCAGCCGTTCTGGACGGGCACGCCCTCCCAGTGGATGGGCATCGTCGACGGCAATGCGCAGGAATACATCACCAACGGCTGCCAAGACGTAGCGGTCCAGAATTTGGTGGGCCCCAACTCGGCGGCGGGAGTTCCGAAAGCGGCTGTCGTCCGCGTCTTTGACTTTGGCACGTCTGCGAATGCAGCGGCGATGTTGGCCGACATCAATTCCCTGGATACGTCGCAGGGACTGACACCCGCGGCGCTTCCGGGCTACAGCATGTCGACCGCTTTTGGGGTTTCGGCGATATCCGGCATCAACACGTTTGGCTGTTCGGGACAGTACTACTTCGAAGTGGAACTGACGGGATACGGGTCCGACATCACCACGCCGCCCAACGATGCGGCGAGCTTCTTCCAAGTGCTCATCGGGAAGATCTAACCCGAGAAGACCCCACGGCGAGATCGCGCGGGCACCCAAATGGGACCCGCGTGGTACCGTGCCGGCGTGTTGACTCCGCACACGGTTCGCAGTCTTGCCCTCACCGCGGCGCTGGCGTCGTGCACGAGGCCTCAGGCTGCGTCGGGGACGGTTCCTGCTTGGATTCTCGGCGACATGGTGGAGATCCCGGGCGGCACGTTCGAGATGGGAAATGACTCCCCGGCCGCCCACCGGGACGAGAAGCCCGTCCACAGCGTGACCGTGAAGACGTTTCGGCTCGACCGGACTGAAGTGACCGTCCAGGCCTACGCCGAGTGCGTTCGCAGGGGGGCGTGCCGCGAACCAGAATCCTATGTCGACAAGCGCGCCGACTATCGCGTCTTCTGCAATTGGAAGCACCCGGACAACCGACTCCTGCACCCCGTCAACTGTGTGGATTCCCTGCAAGCCGACGCCTTTTGCGCGTGGGCGCACAAACGACTGCCCACCGAGGAAGAATGGGAATACGCCGCGCGCGAGGGGAGGGGCGGGATCTATCCGTGGGGCGACGACAAGCCCGACCCGACGCGGCTCAACGCGTGTGGAACGGGCTGCCCGGAGAACCTCAAGACCAAAGGCTTTCCCGGACCTTCGCCCATCTACGATGCGAACGACGGATGGCCCGAGACTGCCCCCGTGGGCAGCTTTCCGGCGGGTGCGTCGGCGCACGGCATCTTCGATTTGGCTGGCAACGTCTGGGAATGGACGGCGTCCCGCTACGTCCCCTACGACGGAGGTCCGGGGGAGGACAAAAGGGTCTTGCGCGGAGGCAGCTGGGGCGGAGGGGATCCGCGGACCGAACGCGCGACCGGTCGTTTTCGGCTCGATCCGGGGACGAGGGCGCAGTTTCTTGGCTTCCGTTGTGCCCAATGACGGGGCGTCTGCGTCAGGCGAGCCCCGCGCGGTGAAGGTTCTAGCGTTGAAGATGACGTCGCCGTCGCGCTCAACGCTAGGACCTTCGCCATCGTACCGGTGGCCGCTTGATCGGCGTTTACGGACCGTTCCTTAGTCGCGTGCTGCCCGCTGACGTCGGCGTCGCAGAAGCGCCAGTCCGGCGAGAAGCGCGCCACCCATCGACGGAAGCGCACTCGTCGACCGAGCCACCGAGCATCCTCCGCCGCCATTGTCGCCCTCGCTGGGACTCTCGTGGTTGCCACCGCCGTCGGCCGTAGCCCCACCGCTGGTGCTGGGCGATCCGCTCGACGACGTGGAGCTGCCGCTGCTGACGCCGCTCGACGAGGTGGAGCTGCCGCTGCTGACGCCGCTCGACGACGTGGAGCTGCCGCTGCTGACGCCGCTCGACGACGTGGAGCTGCCGCTGCCGCCACCGCTCGACGACGTGGAGCTGCCGCTGCCGCCACCGCTCGACGACGTGGAGCTGCCGCTGCTGCTGGTTCCCTTGCCACCCGAGGAGCTGGCGCCGCCTGAGGAGCTGCTGGCGCTCGACGTGGCTCCGCCTGAGGAGCTGGTGCTGCTCGAGGTGGTTCCGCCCGACGAACTGCCGCTGCTCGAGGTGCTTCCGCCCGACGAACCGCTGCTGCTCGAGGTGGTTCCGCCCGACGAGCTACTGCTGCTCGAAGCGGCAGTGCCGCCAGGATAGAAGGACGGCACGCCGACGTCGGCAGCACCGGGTGCGTATCCGCGACGACTCCACGCGACGAGTTCGAGAAGGTGCGACGCGTAGAGACCATGGCCGTCGTCGGATGTGTCCGGTTCGGTCCACGACACATCTCCCATGAGCGTACTCTTCACTACGGCGTCGTCCGAATTGACAATACCCAACGCAGCCGCGCACGCATCGGCGACGAATTTGTCCGTTGAGGACACTCCGGTGGTGACGTCGGCCTGGTACGTCGTGACGCCCATGAGAAGAAGGGCCGCCTTGGCGATCGTCGCGGTCGGGCCGGCGGCCGTTACCTGGGATTGGAGGAACGTCTGAGCTCCAGTGTCCGAGCCGAGGTATCCGAGCACGATGAGCGCAATCCCGGCGAAGCCTTCGTCGGCGTCCGTCGCGCCGCATTCGAGTCCCGTGCGAAACGACGCGGCCCGGGTGCCGATCACGGACTTGCGGGCCCCTAGTTCGATAGCCGCCCAGAGCTTCGGATAGTCGTATTTGGTGCCGGAGCCGGAGGCTAGCCCAGTCGGAGCTGTGCACGTTGTGATCGTCGTGCTCGCGCAGGTCGTGCTCTGGGCCGCATGGTTCCATGAGCCGCGTCCCGTGCAGTAGAGTTTGAGCAAATTGTCGAGCCCCGTGGCGCTCGTGCCAAAGTCGGCATCGACCGAATCACCGAGTTGCGGAGCTTGATCGCCCGAGGTGATATTTGCGGTCGCCGGAGACAGAGTGCCGCTCGCCTCCTTCAACATCACGGGCTTTCCGTAGGCGGACGTGCCGTAGTCAGCGTCTTCCCCTCCGCTGCCAAACGCCACCGCGAAGTTCAGGTCCGCTGACGTGAGGCTTCCGCCACCGCTCTTCGAAATGGTTACCGCATACTCTGCATTTTCGCCCGGGAGAAGAAAACCTGTCTTTGCAGTCGTGGTGCGCGTCGCGGTGACCGTGTAGCCGGTTGCCGTTACGGTCAACCCGAATGCGGAGAGCGGGTACCCCATGTTGTTCTGGACATAGAGGTTCAAGCTCGCCGAGCCACTCGTGGGCACGGTGACCGTGTCCGTCGCCGGGCGAACTACGATGTTGTAGCCGCTCATCCAAAGGTCGTTGCACCAGTGTGCGGAGGCGGGTCGGGTCGTCGTCACCGAGATGGCCGAGCAGGCAAGAAAAGCCGCGCACGCAAACCGATGGATGGATTTCATCTTACTTTGAGATGTTGGCCTAAGGACGTGCGCTGGGCAAGTGTTTGCCTCGCTCATCTGGCATAAATACGAGGCGCAAATTTGGCGGGATGAAGCACAGTGCTAAATTGGCGCCGATGGCGTTTCGAGCGGCGATGCGATTCGTTCACCGGCTGTCGGTTCTTGTGGCACTGCTGCTCGCGTTCGCGGCGGCTCCAATCGGATGCCACTCTTCCGCGGAGGTCCGAGTTCTGCCTGCGGACCTTCCGGAGTTTCACCGGGCTGCCGCAGAGGGAAGAGTCGATCGCCTCCGCGCTCTGCTCGACCGCGGAACATCGATTGAGGGACAAGACCGAAATGAGTGGACAGCGCTTCACTGGGCGGCGATCGAGGGACAGGCCGAGACCGTGAAGTGGCTTCTCGACCGCGGCGCGGATCCGAACGCCCGCGGCAACTTCGGAATGACGCCGCTTCACTGGGCCGCGACAAAGGGTCGAGCTCCGGTCGTGTCACTCCTCGTCGGGCGCGGTGCGCGAACCGATGCCAAGAACGTCTACGGCATGACGCCACTGCACGACGCGGCCGACGACAAGGTTGTCAACGCGCTGCTCGAGGGAGGGGCAAAGCTGGAGACGCCCGACGATCGCGGGATGTCGCCCTTGCAGACCGCCCGCCAAGGGGTCGTCGCGAAAGCGCTTCTGGTCGCCGGGGCGGATATGCGCCACGCGGCTCTCGATGGATCGACGGCGCTCAACCTGGCCGTGGTCGAATCGCTCGATCCAACCGGTCTCAGCATCCAGACGAAGCGGGCCGACGTGCGGCTGCGCGGGCAAACGGGTCACGCGATGCTCACGCTGCGAAGCGTGACCGAACAGACATTTCGCGACCTCGTCCTCACAGCCGATAGCCCGGCCTGCGACCAAGTCTATGTCTACCCGGTCTCCATCAACGAACTTGGACCGGGCCAGATTGCGGACGTGAAGGTCTTCCTGTCGCGTCGGGCCGGCATCGTAGGTCGAGAGTATCCACTGAAGTTCGACGTGCGCAGTGCCGGAAAGCCCGTTGGGAAGTTCGACCTCAAGGTCGACGCCACCACGGAGGAGACGCCCGAAGATCGCGGCATGATCCGCCTGGGCAAGGCAAGCCTGCGTCCGGCGCCTCCGCGAATTCACTACGCGATCTATGCCGTCGTACCGCTCGTCGTCGTGATTGCGTGGCTCATCTCCCGCCGCCGCTAGAAGGCCGGTGTCTTTCGGTCGATCCCTGCGCGATCCCGGCGGCGAGCGTGCTCGCCTACGGGAAGTAGGCTCCGCGCGCTCGCCACCGGCCTCGCTTGGTTTCGACCGAAATACACCGACCTTCTCGAGAGAGACCTTTCGAGCCGGAATTCTCAAAGAGGGACTCGGGAACGCACGCAGCCCCGATCCTCTTCCGTCGCGTGTTACGGGAAGATGTCGGAGCAGCGTGCCTTGGGCCGGGCCCTATGGCGAGTAGCGCACATCGAGCGACGTCGCGGCCCGCCGACGGACGTTCTATTGGTAGTACTTGATGGCCGGCTGCGACTCGGGGAGCGTCATGCCCGGTCCGATGTAGATGCCGGGCTCCGGTGGCTGGTTGTAGGCGACGTTCTCCGTCGCGACGCTCATTCGGTAAATGGGATCGTGCATCAACGTGTAAAGACGATAAGTCGTCGGAATCGTCGTCGTGTAGATGTGCAGTGCATCGCTCGCCTTGGTTCTGTAGATCACCTCTTCACGCCAATCGCCGAAGATGTCTGCGGTGAGGACAGGTACCGACTTCGTGCCGTTGTTCGATTCGCAGCAGGCCGAGGCGTCGAGATACGTCGTGCCGGTGTAGCTCGTGATCGAAGTCCCGTTTTCGAGCGCTCGATTGAGGGTTCCGTCCCACCACATGGCGAAGTTGTCAGACGACGGAATGGTTCCGACCGTCTTTTCGCTCGCGTCAAACAGCCCTCCTCCCGTGGCGGACCACATCTGCCAGCCGGGAGTGTTGGCGAGCAGCGGCGCCGCCATTCCGCGACCATTGTCTCCTGTGTTCTTGGTCTCCCATAGAATCGTGCCGTCTTTGGCGTCTCGGAAATCCGTGTTGATCCCGCCGTTCTCGCTCGTCTGCTCGTGCACCATCCACACTTGCATTCCGCCCCTCGTGGGATCCATCACGGAGAAGTGCATCGCGTCTCCGTGCCTCAATCCCGTTGAATACAGACCCTGGCCATCGTTGTCGACCGTCATGGATCCGTAGAGGACTTCGTCGAATCCATCGCCGTCGCAGTCGCCTTGGCGAAGGCTGTGCGACCCTTGGCTCATATATCCGGTGGACGACTGAAGGGGCTTGCCGTCCTTTCCGTTTCCGCCATTGTCAGTATCGAACAACCAGCGTTGGGTGAGCTGACCGCCTCGCCAATCCGAGGCCCAGAGCGCCGTCCGCCAGTAGTAACCTCGGCAGGGAATGAGGCTCGGTCGCTCGCCGTCCAGATAGGCAACGCTGGCGAGATGGCGGTCAGCGAAATTGTCGACCAAGGTGTCATTCCCCCAACCCAAGTCCACGGTCTCGGCAATGCCCTGGATCGCGCCCCACCCGTTGGGATCCGTGCCGCGCCCCGGAAGGTAATTGGTTGTGATGAGTTCCTTGCCCGTCGCGCCCTCGAAAATGGTGTACCACTCGGGCCCCGACGTGATCTTCCCCAGTGAAGTGGCCACTGTGCTTCGATAGTCCGCCGTATTGTCAGCGCCCGCGGCGGGGCCCGTGGACAGGAAGGCGCCCGTGCCGTCCTTCGTCCCGGGTGCCGTCTTCATGGCTATTTCAGCATTGCCGTCGCCATCGAAGTCGTAGACCAGGAATTGGGTGTAATGTTGGCCGGCGCGGATGTTGATTCCGAGGTCGATCCGCCACAGCTTTGTGCCGTCGAGCTTGTAGGCATCGATAATCTGCGTGCCCGTGTATCCCGCCATCTCGTTGTCTTTCGAGTCGGACGGATCCCACTTCAAGAAGATTTCATAGACGCCGTCGCCGTCGACGTCGCCGACGCTGCCATCGTTGGCCGAATAGGTGTATGCCGCGCCGCTCAGGTCCGTGCCTCCAGCAGGCGGAGTGAGAGGAATGTTCACGTAGCCCGCGTCAATGACGATCGCCGCTCCGGATACCTCACCCTCGACGCCGTTGGTCACGGCCTTGACCGTGTACGTCCCCGTGCCGCCGGCGTTGTCCTGATACGACGTGGCGTTGGTGATCACCGCGGAATTGAGCTTGGTCGTGCCTTGGTAGACGTTGAATCCAAAAGACGTGTCTTGAGGGTCCGTTCCAAAGAGACGCCAGCTCAAGAAGTACCCAGTTCCCGACTTGACGGCGACGAGGCCACGGTCGAGTTTTTCCATATACCTTCCAGTGCCCGGATTGCCCCCGCTCGAGCTGCTGCTTCCACCGGAGCTGCTGCTGGAACTGCTGCTCGACGCACCGCCCGAACTGCTGCTCGACGCACCGCCCGAACTGCTGCTCGACGCACCGCCCGAACTGCTGCTCGACGCACCGCCCGAACTGCTGCTCGACGCACCGCCCGAACTGCTCGAGGTGCTTCCCGAGCTGCCACTGCTGGAACGTCCCCCCGAGCTGCTTGTCGAGCCGCTGCCGGATGCGCTGCCAGAACTGCTTGTGGAGCTTGCGCCGGAGCTTGCAGCGCCCGACGTGCTTCCTGAGCTGGTGCTCGAAGCGCTCCCAGAGCTTCCGCTCGACGCCGTTCCTGAGCTTGCGCCGTTCGACGTGCCGCCGGAGCTCGTCGACGTGCCGCTTCCGCTGCTGCTCGATGTCGACGACCCGGAGCCGGAACCACCGTCGGTTGCGGTTTCACCGGAGCCCGAATTCGTCGTTCCGCACCCAGTTGTCAACGCGGCCGCGATGGCCAAAGCGGCTCCCGCGGTCCGATATGCTCGCACTTGGCCTATCATCTGTGTCCTCCGAGATGGGGTGGGACCCGCGATCCCGACAATCGCGATTCATGGATCCACGATTGATGGCGTCTACCACGCATTGTGCGCAAAAGCGATCTTGGTACGTGCGTCCCCGTGGTGCAACGAGATGCTTTCCGTCAGTCTGACGAATACCGAGTCATCGGAAATGTACGAGTATCCCATCGAAGGCCGCTGGGAACGGTGCTGAGAAACACGAGTGGTCTGCCCATGGCGGAGGCAGAACGGGCGATCGCGGCACGCCGGACCAGAGAAACAGGCGTGATGGCAGGACGCGTTACGTTGGGAGCGCGCCAGCGCTCAGGAGCGAGGGTCGAGCCTTTCTGATGCGGATTACGTTCGCGCAGATTTCGCGCGAACTGCGGGCGCATGGACGAGTGATTTGGCGCAAGGTCGTGTGGCAATGCAAACTTACGATGCAGCTGGGCTCGGCTTTGATTATTGAAGATTTCACAGCGTCTCCGATGCGTCTCGTGCGCACTTCGCTCTGGGGTTTTGGCCAGCGAACCCCCTCTGAGTTGATAGCGTGAGGTCTATGCACGAGACGATGACCGGAAACGAACGGAGTGAGTTCCCGCGAGGGCGGACTGGCTTCCCCTGGCCAGTGAGTGCGTTTGGAGGAACGGGTTCGGGTTTCGACGCGGGTGGCCGCTATTTCCAGAAACCGCGTCCCTTTGTGTCGGCACGTCGACAGTGTGGTAAGAAAGATTGTCTCTAGAGCCGGGTGAACATCCTACATCACCACTCAGAGTTCAAAAGGAGAGTTTCGTGGTCATCAGAACTATGTGGCAATTGGCTGGTGCGTGCGTGGTCATTGGGTTGTGCAGCGCGAGCTGCAGCAGCAGCAGCACCAACAGCGGACCTGGCGCAGACGGAGGGTCGAGCGGCAGCAGCGGCGGAGGCTCCGGCAGCGGCGCAAGCTCCGGCAGCAGCAGCGGGAGCAGTTCGAGCAGCAGCGGCAGCAGCGGAGGTGCGGTGACCAATACGCTGGCGACATTCACGCCGAAGTTTGAATTGTCCACCCAGATCACAGGCTGGCAGCCCGATTCCACCATTCCGTACCAGGCATTCGATGCGAACGACTACACGACGCAAATCGATGGCGAGGCGGCCGAGTACACGGACGCCGGGATGATATTTGCCGCCCTCCAGACGATGGATGGCGCCAACTCAGCGCAAATGGTCGTCACGTCGATGGACTTCGGGACGCCCGCGAAGGCTCAGGGCATGGTGGCGGTTCAGGTGGCGAGCGCCAACGAAAACGGTGAAACGCTGACGCCGATTCCAAACTGGCCGCAAGCGACGGTGACGGCGTTGGGAACGAAGGTCAGCATCACGGTGTACGCGGCCTTCGGTCAGTATTACTTTGAGCTCGCGCTGAGCGGAAGCGGATATGGCAGCCAGGCTGCGGGATGCAGTGCGACTGCGTGTGCGGATATTTCACTGTTCCTAACCGAGCTTCAGACACTGGCTCAATAGGACCGGAAAGGACACTTCGATGCCTGCTGATCAAAAGCGCCGTGATTTTCTCAAGACCGCCGCCGCGGCGAGCGCGATTGGGATGACGGCGACCACCGCCGAAAAGAGCTTTGCGCAGACGACGTCATCGGAGTTAGCGTGGACTCCGGGGATGCAGATCAATCCGGCCATCGACAACAAGCGGGTCATCTGCTGCTACGACACGAACATGCTCACGCAGACCCCGCCGAACACGAGCTGGGCGAATCAGAACAACTACGTGAGCGCGACGACCGTCGACACGAACCTCGACCAAATGGCGATGTATCTCACGGGGCAGTCTACGGCGACGGCCGCGTGGAGTACCATCTTCAGGTCGAGCAAGCCCTGGGCGAGCACGACTGTCGCCATCAAGACCAACGGGATCAGTGGCCTCTCCGGCAACCATCCTCGCGTGGCCATTATCAAGAAGATCTGCGACGTATTCATCGACCAGCTCGGAGTCCCGGCGGCCAACATCGTTCTCTACGACGCCACGGACGACGCTTCGATCGTCTACGCGTCCTACGCGAGCCTGACGGACTCGACGAAGATGCGCTGCGTCGTGAGCGTGCTCGCCGGGTCCTTGGGTGGATACACTCCGGTCACCATCGTGAACTCCGACAAGAGCGCCGGCTCGGTGCAGTGCGTGGCCGACCTGGCCAACGGCGTCACCGATATCCTCGTGAACGTCTCCGTGTGCAAAGTGCACAATGGTCCGGGCAATACGTACGGCTACGGAAGCGTGACGATGTGCCTGAAAAATCACCTGGGAACGTTCAACAACGCTCCGGGGCACGCCGAGCCGATGCACGTTCTTGCCGCCATCATGGAGATCAACCAGCACCAGGCGATCCTCGGCGGCAATCCGGTTCGCCAACAGCTCTGCATCGTCGATGCGCTGCTCTGCAGCAGCCAGAGTCCGGGCGGGAGCTGGGACACCCGGTATGATCGCATTGCCATGGGCACGTTTGCCCCCATGGTCGACTACACGTGTGGAATGAACCTCATTGAGAACGGCATCCGGGCGGGGAGTCCCGTGACGAACCTCCTCCAGAACATTCCGACGTTCCTCACGAGCTTCGGCTACACGACGACGGATCCCCAATGGACAGAATACACCCCTGGTCAGGGGAGCGTGGATGCCGGAGGCATCTACCAGTCAGGCAGTAGCAGCGGCGGTTCGACCAGCAGCAGCAGCGGTAGTTCGACCAGCAGCAGCGGCGGGAGTTCGACGAGCAGCAGCGGCGGCAAGTCGAGTAGCAGCGGTGGCAAGTCGAGCAGCAGCGGCAGCGGGTCTACGAGCAGCAGCGGCACGACGAGCGGCGGTAGCTCGACGAGCAGCAGCGGCACGACGAGCGGCGGTAGCTCGACGAGCAGCAGTGGGACCACGAGCGGCGGTGGTTCGACGAGCAGCAGCAACGGCGGAGGCTCGACGAGCAGCAGCAATGGCGGTAGCTCGACGAGCAGCAGCGGAGGCTTGGCGGCCAGCAGCAGTGGAGGCTTGGCGGCCAGCAGCAGTGGTGGGACCACGGGAAGCAGCACCGGCGGTACCGGGCTAGGAAGCAGCACGAGCGGGAGCCCCGCTGGATCGAGTGGCGGGTCCACATCTGCGGGCGCGGCACCGAACGGTGGAGATTCCGGCGGTGGCGGCTGTGATGTCGCGGGAGTCGACCGGCGCGCCACGCCGTGGGGCGCGCTCCTGGCGGTCGGCGCCGTGGTGGCAGGGACGCTCGGACGCCGTACCTCGCGCAGCCCCGGAGAGGGTGAGTCGGGGAAGGCGGAAGAGCAGACGTCTGACGAAGAAGGCGGAACGGAACGCTAGGCGACGAGAGGTGGAAGGCTCCCGGGGCCGCCGTTGCGGCTGGCCCCGGGTCTGGCAGGGCCCTTCTAAAAGCTCAGAGGGAGGTCCAGCTGGACGATTGAGAACCCCTGGTCTTTGAGGGCGCCCTTTACCCCTTCGGTGAACGAGACTCCGGGGCGGAACCAGTTGTGCTCGCCGACTCGGAAGTGCAGCCGTGCCCCTTCGGCGATCGACAGGTTGTCGCAAAGCGTGTCGCTCTTCGTGCACGGGGTGAACGTCGTCAAGAAACGCTGGTAGCGCGTCTCGAGGCCGAGCGAGAACATCGGAACAATGAAGTATCCGAGGTGCAGGCCCGTGAGAAGGACGAGGCCCGAGGCGTCGGGAGTCTGCTGCTCGCCCTGGACACGATCCGCCACCGGGAACGCGAGGTCGTAGTGCACCGTGAATTCGTGGTTCACGTACCCGACGTCGACGCTCGGGGTGATGTACATGTTGTTCGGATTGAAGAGGGGTCCGTCGTACGCGCTTCGCGCGAAGTTGGCCTGCTTGTTCGCGAACGCGACGCCCGGGTCGGGGTTGTTGCCGCCGCCCGAGCCGATGGGGATCGACGCGCTCAAGCCGAACGCCACACGTATGTCGTCGAACGCGAGGGCGTAGGTTCCAATGATCATCGGACTGGTCACAAGGCTGCCGCTGGGCGAGGTCGTCGGCTGATTGTCGAAGAAGCCGATTCTGGCCGTAACGCCCCACGACGGAGAGAACTTGTAGCTGCCGTTCACGATCGAACCGGTCACCCATCCTGCGCTATGCGCGACTCCGGGCGGTCCAGGCTGGCCGTTGTACCCGGCGACGAGGGAGTCGAGGCGCACTGCAGTCATCGGGGCTAGAGGCCGCAGCATGAACGAACCGGTGGGGGGCGCCGGCATCTTGGGCGCCGGCGCCGCCGCTTCGACCGGTGCCATGGGCGGCAAGTCGACAGGGGCGCTCACGGGAGTCGATGGAATCGGGGCCACCGCCGGAGCTGGGGGTGACGCCGGGGGAGCGTCCGAACTCGGTCCTGGTGGGGGCACCAGAGCCGTCGGTGCATCCGAAGGTGGGCCTGGTGGGGGCACCAGAGCCGTCGGTGCATCCGAAGGTGGGCCTTGTGGGGGCACAGTACCCTGCGCTGCCGCGATGGCCCCGTAGGTGAGCACGATGCTCGGCGTGAACAGCGTGAACAGCGCGAGTCTCGTCATTGGCATTCTCCTCGTTGTCCGAGGAACGGCCACGACCCGATCCAGTTTATGGGTCGCCTCAATTCGTGCGTATCGCTGACCCGGTGGTTGGACGTCGCGGGGGACGAACATAAGGAGCGAGATTCCGTGTATCCTCGGCTCGAATGGCGGCGTTTCCGAGCCTCGTCCAGGTGCGCGCCGTGCGCGGATCCAAGCGAAGAAGGCTGAAGCTCCGGACACAGCTTTTCCTTGCCATCGGCGTGCTCGCGGCGCTGCCCCTGGTCCTGCTCGGACTCGTTCAGGCGCGGATCGACACCGCGACGGCCGCCGACCTGGCCGACCGCGAGACGCTGCTCACGGGCACTTCGCTGGCCCGGGAGCTCGGCGGATTGATCGAGACCGAAGCGAATATCGTTCGGACGGCGGCCGGGGAAGTGGGAGCCGCGGGAAGGCTCGACGTCGACGTCGATGGCGCGAGGGCCAGAGAGTACTTTCGATTGTTCCCAGAGCTCTATGGAGTGATGATTCTCGACCTCAAAGGACGCTCCGTCGGGGGTGCCGTTCAAGGTGCAGGGGGGGAGCCGAAACCGGCCGCTGGCGCGGTATTCGCCGACAGGAAGTGGGTAAAGGACATCCAACAAGGACTCGCGTTCTCTGGCCAACTCGTGGCGTCTCGCATCCTGGCAAGACCAGCCATGGCCTTTGCGGCCGCGGTCGTGGACCGCTCTGGGCATACCATTGGACTCGTCTCCAATGGCATCTATCTCGAGGCCGTGCAGCGCGCGCTCGAGCGCGTCACCGAGGCGGCACCGGGTCTGACGAGCGTTGTCCTCGACGAGGACGGCCGCGTCGTGGCGACTGCCGGGGACGAGAAAGTCATTGCGCTCGAGAACTTGGGTAGCATGCGCCTCTACGAGCGGCTGACGGGTTCCATGGAACGCCGACTCGGCTACAGCAAGTCGGGCGAGCTTCGGCGAGGGACCGCCGTGGCCGTCGACGCCAAGGTGGTAAACTGGCGAGTCATCACGACCTGGCCTGACTACGTCGTGCGCGAGCGCGCGATCAAGGCGCTCTGGACCATGCTCGGATTTGCCATTGGGGCGCTCGCTCTTGCCGTCGCGGCGGCGGTGCTTTTGGCCGGTGTCGTCGCTCGACCCATCTCGGGGATCTCGAAGCTCGTAGAATCGATCGGGGAGGGCGACCTTCGCAAGCGCCCCGAGCCTTTGAAGCCGTGGTATCCGCGCGAAGTCAAAGAGCTGAGCGCGGCGATCGAGGGCATGCTCGACCGACTCAATCCGCTCGCAAAGCAACTCGGACGCGCTGTGACTGACATCGCCGAAGTGACCCAGCTCCTGGCGCGAGCGATCAATCGAATGCTCGGTGACAGCAGCGAGCAGCGAGAGGGCGTGACGAGGAGCTCCGCGGCCATCGTGCAAATCAGTGACTCGATCGGCAACGTCGGGATGGGTGTGCAGAGCGTATCCAAGGCGGCATCCGAGATCATGGGCTCCATAGTGAGTGTCGACGAGCAGATCGGCCGCATCGTGGACAACGTGCACCAGCTTTCGGCCACGGTCGATGGAGCGTCGATCGAGGGCGCCGCTGCCGATCGGCACGTGGAAGTGGTCGTCCAGAGCACGCAGCAGCTATCTGCCACTGTCCAGCGCACCACCGAATCCCTCCAGCATCTCACCGAATCCATCAAGCACGTGGAGACTGCTGCCGAGCAGGAGGAGTCCCTCGCTCGCGCTGCGCTGGCCGCGGCGGTGATCGGTCGCGACGCGGTCGACAGAATCGTCAGCGCCATCGGTGACATCCGCGAGCGATTCGATGCCGTTGGCGGGTCGGTGCAGCGTCTCTCCGACCGATCGGACGCGATCGGGGAGGTCGTCGCCGTGATCGACGAGGTCACGCGCGCGACGCGCCTCCTGGCCATCAACGCCTCCATCATTGCCTCTCAGGCGGGGGAGCAAGGCGCTGGTTTCGGCGTCGTCGCTGAACGAGTCAGGGCCTTGGCGCTGGAGACCGCCGCCTCCACAGGCCGCATCACGGGCCTCATCGGGTCCGTGCAGACCGACATTCGACAGGCGGTCGATGCGGTGGTCTCCGGTCAGCACGCCGTGGGAACCGGCGAGCAGCTTTCGAACGAGGCGGGAGAGCGACTGCGGGCGATCATCGAGAGTACCGGCCAAGCGGAAACCACGGTGCGGGTGATCGCCACAGCGAGTCGCGACCAAGTGGCGCGAGTGGACGTCTTGGCATCGGCTGTGAGCGAGGTGAATCATGCGACAAATCGCATTTCGTCCATCGCCGAAGCCCAGCAAATGGTTCAACAGAAGGTCGCGAACGCACTCGACGCTGTGCGCGGCGTTTGTGCCAACGTGCGCACGGCCACCGAAGCCCAGCGAAGGGACAGTCGGTCGATGACGGCGGGGGTGAAGGCCATGACCGCTCGTCTCCAGGCGATCGCCCAGGCGAGCGAAGTGCAGGGAAGGGAGCGGGGCCGGATCGAGAGCGCTCTCGGAGTCTTCGAGGGCGCCGCGGAAGGCAGTGTCGAGCATGCGCGGAGGCTCGGTGAGGTGATGAACCGGCTTGCCGACCGTCTGGAGCAGCTGCAGGGGCAGCTCTCGACGTTTCGTGTGGACTAGCACTGCCTCGCCAGAGTTTTCATGGTGGTACGAGGAGCCGCATCAGCCCTCGACATGACGTGCGCAGCATGGGCGCAACGAGACGATGGACCGCGTGCCGACGTACTTCGGGTAGCGTGGGCCGATGCGTCGTGTCATCACGCCGGCGATTTGTTGTCGATCAGCCTTGCGTGCAGAAGGAACGCAAAGTTCTGGCCATACAGCGCTCACACCGCTCGGCGGAGATCCAGTCCGGGGTTGTGATGTGCCGTGTGACGGGCGGGCGCTGAGGTTCGACCCACGTGAACGCAGTGCGTCGCATGGCCCGCGTAGGGCACCGCCACGTCGCGGTGCAGCCTCGCCGAGGCCGCGGCCTGCCTCGGTCGGGCTTCCGACAGCGAATTTACTTGAGCTTTGGTCCCCTGATGGGGCAAGCATGCACGCGCAGATGCGCTAGCCGTCGGTGCCGTTGGACACCGCCGCCACCACGAGAGGCCCGGCGGCTCGCGACCCACACAATCTGTGCCCGCCCCGGGCGCTGGAAGGTCGGGAAGGTTCGATGCGCTCATTCATCGTAAGTTTCGTTCTAGGTGCCACATTTGTCGCCGTGCCGGCGGCTGCGCAGCTTCCGCCACCCGCATTGCCTCCGCCGGCTCCCGGTGCGGCGGCCGCGGCTCCGGCCCAGCCGGCTCAGGCCGAGGCCCCGCAGGCGCTGCCGCCCCCATCGTCCGGTGGTGGTGGGGCGCAGGAGGCGACCGCCCCTCCGCCACCCAAGGAGTTGCCAGCGCCGACGGCTGATACGAGCGGTGCGACCAAGGGCGAGGGCGCGGAAGCCTCCGGGTCGACATCGAGCAACGGTAGCGACTGGAAGTTCAGCTGGAACGGGTTCCTTCGAGCGCCGCTTCGTATTGGTGTCGGAACGCGTCAGCCCTGCCCGGCTGGCGTGACCCCGGCGCAGTACGCTGGGACCACAGCCACCAACTTCTGGGCTGGCTTGAGCAATCCCGGAGGCGGTCCAGGAAGTCCTTACCTTGGGCCCTATTGCGCAGCGCCCGGGCAGAGCAAGACGACGTTTCACTCGCCGTACATCCCCGACGACCAGTATCTGGGCTGGACGTTTACGCGTCAGTGGGAGCAGTCCTGGGCCGAAGTCTTTCTCAGCTACGGCAATGACCAAGTCAAGGGAACTGTCGGAATTCAGGGTTACGACTTCACCGACGCAAGCATGCTCGGTGGCGCCGCGAATCCCGCGCAGTTCGGAATCGGCCAGGGCTGGGTCACGATCACGCCGAACCTTCCCGTCGATGGGCTTGGCCTCAACTGGAAAGTCGGCGCCTTCTGGGAGAAGTTCGGCATGGCCGGCCGGTGGGACGGAGGGCCGTACGACACGTACATGTTCGGCCGCACCCATCAACTCGGCGAGGCTCTTGCCGCCACCTACCAGACCGGCGATCTCACCTTCAAGCTGGAACACGGCTTCGGAGCGCACCTCGAAATGGTGCCCGCGGGAATCTCGATCAGCGGGTCCCAACAGGCGCTCAGCTATATGAACTACAACGGCCAGGCCAATAACTTCTACCCGCCTGGTGCGTCTCCCGGGTTCACCCTCATCAATCACGTCCACGCCGGGGTGATGTACAAGAAGAAGATCGACTTCAACGTTCACTACATGATGGCCTGGAGCCAGGACGATCGGGAAGAGGGGACGCTGGGGTCGACGCCCAACGGGTTCAACCAGTCCAACTACGCCCCTGTTGATACGTCGACCCAACCGGACGGACACCTCGCTGTCATGGGCGCCGAAGTTCGCCTGTCGGGAGGCTATCTCGGGGACCTCTACCTCGCGTACTCTCACATCGACGCGAAGAATGTTACAACCGTGGGCCCCGCCATCGAGGTGTTGCACTCCTCGGGCGGTGGTGGACACAACGGCGGCAATGGCATCTACGAGAACTTCTTCAACGGAGTCGGCACCGGCGACGGCCAGATCGACTCGGTGCAGCTCTATTACAACGGGCGCTACAACCTTGCCGGCGTCGATCTCAAGTACGCCCTCTTCGGGTTGTATTCGGTGGTCAACGGCACCGACGCCACGAGCATGAATCTACTCACCGGGACACCGACTGCGGGCACGCAAAAGCTCAAGTACGGAGCGGACATCGTCGCGAATCTCTTCCCGTGGCTTGGCGTGGGCGCGCGCGGAGACTACGTCCAGCCCGACTCTCATGACACGAACGAGTCATTCGGCGTTCTCTCACCCAAGCTCGTCTTTCGCTCGCGGTACGTGACGCACGAAGAGATCACGCTTCAGTATTCGCACTACTGGAATGGCTCGGACACTCTGGCGCAGCAGTGGCTCGGGCAGGTCGGCGTCAAGAACATCTCGACGAATGCCGGATACGCCGCTTCGGCAGGCAAGATTCCGGGGACGACGTCCGGATACAAGAATTATGCAGGCGTGCCCTATCCGTGTGATTTGGACGTATTCGGGATCAAAGCCACGATGTGGTGGTGATTCGAACACGGGGGGGACGGCGGCTGAGAGGCCGCCCGACGAACGCCAGGACGCGAGGGTCGCCTCGACGTCCTGGTGGCGTTCTCCCTCTGCTCGCGTCTTTCGGCAGACTGCTATGGCTCCGTACCCCAGACGAGCGCTCCGCTGAGATATCCCGTGATGTGAGGATTTGCGATTGCGGTACCCTGCGAGTTAGCCGTCGCGGCGCCCGCGATGTAGGAGTAGTCCGTCGTCGGCGTGAACGAACCCGAACTTCCGTCAATCTCGACCTGAATTGACGCATACCCGCCGGGAGCCGCAATCATGGGCGGAACCGACGACGCAAAGGATATCTCATAGTAATACGCCGCGCCCGGGGTCGTGCTTTGCGTCGAGCCCGGCTCGAAGCTTACGTCTGAGGTAATGGTAGCGCCGCCCGCGTTTGATTGATTCTGGTCGCTCGCGTAGTAGCAGTGCGTTTGGTAGCCGAGCGGCTGAATCGCGCTCTTGAAGTAGTAGCGAACGGTGACGTTGGCGAGGGCGAGGGTCCCGTTGATGCTGGCGTTATTTATCCAAAGCGTAAATTTGATGGACGATCCATCGGTTGCGCCGGAATAATTGCTTTCCGAGACGTAGAGCGTCTTGCAATCCAAGTAGTTGACACACGACGGCCCAGCGTCAACTGTCCCGCTCGAACTTCCAGAGCCGCTCGAACTCGAGCTGCTGGAGCTGCTCGCGCTCGAACTGGACGAGCCCCCACTCGACGAACCGGAGCTGCTCCCACTCGATCCATAGGAGTAGCCCGAGCTGGAGCTCGACCCGACCCCGGATCCGCTGCCCGAGCTGCTCGTGCTCGACCCAGACGCGGAACTGCTGGTGCTCGACCCGCTCGTCGAGCTGCTCGTGCTCGAGCCCGACGTCGAAGACGACGACAAGCCGCCAGAAGTCGAACTCGTACTGGTTCCGCCGGAGCTGGACCCGGATGTGACCGCGGCCCCCGTCCCCTGTGCCTTTTGTTTCGAGAGCCCGTCGTCTGCGGAGCACGCGGCGACGACGGCAGCCCCGACGAAGCCGGTCAATGCGAGAAGCAACAGGAACGGGATGTTGGGGGAGCTCGTGGGGGGCCGCGACGCGCCCCCCTCGTCGATGGCGGAGCTCGAGGGGGGCCGCGAAGCGCCCCCCTCGTCGATAACGTGTCGGCGGCAGGAGTTGCAGGACTTCATTGTGGGCTCTCAAAAAGACCAATGGCCAGCGTACGCCATTTTTGTGCTGCCAGCACGCCGAGGAGAGCGGTAAGTGTATAGGATGACGTTCATGGCTCCGTCCGCACCCGCGAGCCAGGACTTGCCAAATTGCACCCCCGCGTGCGCGCCCCAGGAGGGGGCCCCCGTGGACCGACGAATACGTTATCGCTGGTCGCTCATGCCGCTCGCTTCGTTCGCTTGGCTCGTTTCCCTCGCTTCGTTCGCCCTCGTCTTCGCGTCTGCTCAGCCGGCGTGGGCCGGAGCCAACGACGCCATCGCCCGGAAGCTGCGGGACGAGGCGATCAACCAAGACTACTTGGCGACGAACTTTGCTGACGCGGACAAGAAGCTCGCTCAAGCCTACCAACTCTGTAGTCAGCCAGATGCGTGCACTCAGGAAACCCGGGCACGCATCATGTGCGACCGCGGTGTCGTTGCACTGGCGCTGCAGAAAGGGGACCAGGCTCGATCGTACTTTATTCTGGCGCTGCAATTGTCACCGACGGTCACCGTCGACAAAGACCTGTCATCCCCGGAGGCACAGAAGGAGTTTGCCGCAGCGAAAAAGTTGGCTTCTGCTGCTCCTCTTCCCAGCGGGGAGGTCCCCGTGCCGGGGGCCGGGGCTGCCGCCGAAGACGAGGACAACGCCGGCCTGATCCACACTCCTCCAGCCCAGCAGGCTGTGGAGACCCCCGTCCCTATCTACGTGGAACTCATGGAAGGGGTTAACGCGGACAAGGTGCTCCTTCGCTTCAAGCCAGCCCACTCGGATCAGTGGAAGTCGGCGACGATGCTCAAGGTCGGCAACGGCTTCGGAGTCGAGATTGGCTGCGACGACGTCGGGAAGGACGAGGGCAAGGTCGAGTACTTCATTCAGGCCCTCGACACGAACGGGGACCTCGTCGGGTCGAGCGCCAAGCAGGCGAAGCCACACGTCGTTCCGCTCGTGAAGAAGCTTCAGGGACGCGCCCCGCGCTATCCGGACCGGCCCCCGCCCAAGCGCTGTTCGGCTGGAGGCGCGCCCGCGGCGCTTGCTCCGATCAGCCTCTCGGAGGGCGACTGTCCGCCTGGGATCGCCGGCTGCAAGGCCGAGGAGAAGGCGCAGTCATGCATGATCAACGACGACTGCTTGGGGGGGCAGACGTGCGTTTCGGGGTATTGCCAGATGCCGGAAGGCGAGGTGGCGGTCAAACCGAACATCATCTCGCTCTCGTTCGAGCAGGACTTTCTCATCATCCCTGGCGCGTCGCACGCGTGCAACGGCGGACAACACTACTCGTGTTTTTACAAGAGTAACCCCAACGAGTACTTCAGCCATTCGGCGCTGCCGGGTGCCTACGACACTGTCACGGCCGGGATGGCTCTCGCCACCGAGCGCATCATGGCGGGCTACGACCGCGCGTTCGGTAGCAATGTCACACTCGGTGGCCGGTTCGGCGTGGCTGTGAATGAAGGCCCGCAGCGTCCGGGTGCGATGCAGTCTCTCCCCATCCATCTCGAGGCACGGGTCGCCTATTGGTCGGGCCGAAACGTCCTCGCTCACAAGGGGTTTCGCTTTTTCGTGAACGCCGCCGGCGGCCTTGCCGAGGTGGACGCGGTGTTCCCGGTGGACGCGCGGGACTCGTCCACCGCGAACAACACACTCGTTCACCTCAATGCTTGGACCAAGACCGGCCAGGCGTTCGGAGCCGTGGGTCTCGGAGGCATGTGGGCTTTCGGGCATAACCACGGGGTGACGCTCGAGGGCAGGGCCATGGAGCTGTTCCCCACGCTCGGAACGTCCTTCGGGCTTCAGCTCGGGTATCTCTACGGACTCTGAATTGGACGCCATGCTCGACCGAGGCGGTGGCGCATGCTAGGTCGGCGCCCATAGTTCGCCATGCAGACGACCGACATACGCAAGGGCCTCAAGATACAAATCGACGGTGTTCCGTACGCCGTCACCGAGCATCAGTTCGTGAAACCAGGCAAAGGCCAGGCGTTCACACGCTGCCGGATCAAGAACCTCAATACCGGCGCCGTCATCGAGCGCACCTGGAAATCGGGCGAGTCTGTGGAGGTCGCGGACGTCGAGACGTCCAAGATGACGTTCTCGTGGGACGAGGGTGACAGTCTCGTGTTCATGGACACGGCCACGGGCGAACAGACCCACGTGATGAAGGACAAGGTCGGCGACGAAGTCCGATTTCTGAGTGAAGGCCTCGACTGCGAAATCACGATCTACAACGGCGAGGCGATCGGCATCGAACTCCCGCCGAGCGTCGTCATCCAGGTGAGCGAGAGCGAGCCGGGAATCAAGGGCGACACCGCGAGCGGAGCCACGAAGCCAGCCAAGCTGTCGACGGGCGCTGTGGTCAACGTGCCCCTCTTCATCAAGCAGGGGGAGTGGGTGAAGATCGACACGCGTACAGGGCAGTATCTCGAGAGAGTCAATAAGTAGCTTCTACGGCACGAACGATTCGATCTCGCCGCCGGTCGCTCCGCCGACGAGAACGAAGCTGCCAGGCGCAACCGTACTCGGCGGGGACAGAATGGCGCGTGCCCTCGTGTGGGAAACCTTCGTCGGCACTTCGGTCGCCGAGCACGTCGTCCAGGCGTCTGGGGACGTAATGCGAAAGACGTGAGTGGTCCCGCTGGCATCGTCGCCGACCGCCGTCGCATTGGACCCGTCGATATCGAATACCTGGGTGGCGACCAGAGCGCTCGGCAGCGACGCGAGGCAAGACGTCGGCGCGCAGTTCTCGCCGCACGAGAGATCGATCACGCGCACACCCGCGTCGGTCATGCCGTCGCCATCGATTCCGCCCACTACAAGCACGTGGGTCGCGTCGAGCGCGTCGGCTCCCGCCCCAGTCGTCGCGTCGGAAGGAAACGCGCGGGGAGATCCGACGGTCGCCCCCTCCGCGAAAATCTCGACGCCAGCGCCGTCGGTCGTCGTGTTGCCGCCGATGAGGACGAGCCCGTAACCCGCGGCCCACACGGTCGCAGCGCCGACCCTCGGCGTGCTGGCCGTGAGCCACGACGGGTTTCCGTACGGGTAGCCGGACTGGGTCGTAGTGCTCGTGTCGACCTTCAGAACGAGGTTCGTCGGCACGCTCGTGCGCGTCGGCCCGACGACGTAGTAAACGCCGCTTGAACTGCCATCCGCCACCGTCGCCCCTCCAGCGACGTCGCTGGACGACCCGCCGGCGGGAAAAGTGATCGTCGTGGATGCTACTTGTCCCGAGAAGTCGTAGTAGGCGGCGCCGCTGTCGTCGAAAACCCAGGCCACCATATCGTCGAAGACAATCGACCTCGGGACGATCGGCAGCGCGGGCGGGCTCGTCATCCATGTGTAGCTGAGAAAGTCGAACAGCTGCGTCGACACGTCGCCTTCGTTGCCTCCGCCGACGAACACGTATCGACCTTCGATGACGCCGAGAGTCGGAGCGGTCCGCGCGTCGGACATGCCCGTGGAGGACATTCGGGCGAGCTCGCCCGTGCGCTGAATGAAGATATTCAGATTGTATCCATTGAGATTTCCCAGGTACATCGGCAGGGACGCCCCGAAGAGGACGCGCACATCTCCTGCGTCGTCTCCCGCGAGCCCGGTCACCGTCAAGATCGTCCCGGTGGTCTCTGATTGGCTTCCGAGATCGATCGTGCTGGTCGGCAGGGAGACGTCTGCGATCGTGGACGTGGTCAGCGCAGTGCCCGTGCCTGACGGCGTTACGGCGTCGACGCGCAGCGTGGCTGGCGCTGGCGGTGTTGAAAAGACATCGGCGGTCGTCTCGCCTCCGGTCACCAGAGTGACCTCGCCGCTGTCCTCGGCGGTGGAACACGAGGTCAGGGCCGAAAGCGACACGAAGGCAATCAAGGAGGTTCGATCCATGGGGAGCTTGCTCTCTTTACCTCGCGGCTTCGCCATTCGTCGACACATGCGCGAGTTGGGACTACGGCGCCCGCTGGCGGTGGGATCGCGTTCCGGATAGGAAGGGGGGTTCCAAGGAGAACCTGACGATGAGCCTCGATGATCGCGTGCGAACTGCGTTCCGAACCGCTCTCGAGGCGCTTGCGCGGGCAGGGGAGCTCGGCGAGGACGGAGCTCGTGCGATCGATCAAGAAGGCTGGTATGTGGAGCGACCGAAGCGCGTCGAACATGGCGACCTGGCCACGAATGTCGCGATGGCGCTTGCGAAGGCGGCTCGCAAGTCGCCGCGCGCGCTGGCCGAGAAGATCGTCGGTGCCCTCGCCGAGAGCGATGTCGTCGCCTCGGCCGAGGTGGCAGGCCCGGGCTTCATCAACGTGCGGCTCCGCCCGGCAGCGTTCCACCTCGAGCTGGCAGAGATTCTGCGCCAGGGGCGCGGATACGGGCGAGCGGCGGCGGCGACAGGCGAACGAATCGACGTCGAGTTCGTGAGCGCCAACCCGACCGGTCCCATCACGGTGGCCGCAGGACGCAACGCGGTCTATGGCGATTCAGTCAGCCGGCTGCTCGAGGCGCGCGGTCACCGAGTGACGCGCGAGTATTACATCAACGACAGGGGCAATCAGGTCCGCACGTTCGCCGAGAGCGTGCGCGCCGTCGCTGAAGGGCGACCCGTGCCGGACGACGGCTATCACGGCGCCTACGTCGTGGAGCTCGCGGATTGGCTGCGCAAGGTCGATCCCGGGGCAATTGGGATCGACGAGGGGGGCGTCGCGAGCTCCGCAAGAGACCCCGAGGCCCTCGGACGCCTCTGTGTATCCTGGATGCTGCGCGGCATCCCGGGCTCGCGAACGCTGCCGGGAATCGCGAAGTCCCTCGCCGATCTCGGGGTGCACTTCGACGTGTGGTTCAGCGAGGAGTCTCTGCATCGTTGGGGAGCCGTCGACGCGGTCATGAAGCGGCTGGAATTCGGCGGACATCTTGTGCGAAAGGATGGCGCCCTGTTCTTTCGGGCTCCGGACGGGGCCATTGAGGACAAGGACCGGGTCGTGCAGAAGAGCGACGGGGGCTGGGCGTACTTCGCGTCAGACGTCGCCTACTTCGCCGACAAGATCGCCCGCGGCTACGATCGGCTGATCAACGTTCTCGGAGCCGATCACCACGGGTACGTGGCGCGCGTTCGCAATGCGCTCACGGCGCTGGGTCTCGCCGAAGAACGCTTCGAGGCGCTCCTCTACCAGCTCGTCTACGTCACCAAGGGTGGCGAAGTGGTCAAGATGGGCAAGAGAGCAGGCAATATCGTGACCGTGGACGAGATCATGGACGAGGTCGACGACGCTGCCGGACGCAAGGGAGCGGGCTGCGACGCGCTGCGGTTCTTCTTCCTATCGCGGGGTGCAAATTCCAACGTCGAGTTCGACATCGATCTCGCGAAGAAGAAGAGTCTCGACAACCCTGTTTTTTACGTTCAGTACGGCTATGCGCGCCTCTGCTCCATCGTACGCAAGGCACGCGCCGCCGGGATCGAGGCCCCGAGCCGCCTGGCCACGGAGGAGTGGGCCAAGCTTGCTCATCCGGACGAACTCCGGATCGCCCACACCCTGGCCGACTTTCCGGACGTTGTCGACGAGGCCATGGGGCTGCGCGAGCCTCATCGCATCGTCTACTACGTGCAAGACCTCGCTCGAGAGTTCCAGAGCTACTTCACTCGCCTCAAGGCGGAGGGCGACCCCATCATTCCACCTGACAGTTTGCGCTGCCAGGCTGGTTGGGAAACGCGGTGGGACTTCGCCAAGACGCGCGCTCGTCTTGCCTGGATTCAGTCGATCCGAGCCGTGTACGGAAACGCGCTCGAACTCATCGGAATCAGTGCGCCTGAGCGCATGGATCGCCCGGCGGAGGAACCCGTCGAGGAGGGGTGATCCTACTTCCCCGCGTCAGGCTTGTCGGGCGGAACGACGAAGGGCACCACGTGTTCGCGGGCTTCGAAGTCGACGCGATACTGGGACGCGGCCCGTTGGCTCGCGAAGGGACCGATACGAACCCGAAACCAGGTGCCCCGTCCGGGGACGTGCGCCTCGACGATGTACGCCTTGTGGTTGCGCGCTCGGAGCTGTTCGGCGAATGCTTTGGCCTCCGATTGGGTAGCGAAGCTGCTCACCTGAAGCTGGTAGCCCCCCTCATGACCCGCAGTCGCGGTCTCGCTCGACGGCGTGGGTGCTTCGAATTGACCTGCGACATTCGCGGCGCGAGTGAGCGTATCGCGAGGACGTGTGATGACCGGCGTGGGATCCAGAAGAGCCTGCGCGGGCAGCGGTGCCACCGGCAGGCGGTCGGTGGCTGGGGGCGGGACCGAAGGAACCGTGGTCGGGGTCGAGGTCTGAGAGGAGCGAAGAGCCGCGAGTGCCGTCGATGGGTTCTGAACATCGCTCAGGATTTGTGGGAACGTGACGTCCTTGGGGGAGAGCTCGAGGCTCGCGCTCGCCATGGCGCCGGTTCGAGAACGCTTGGCGATGAGATCCCCAAGTGGATCCGCCTTCGCTGTCGCCGCTGGCTGACTTGAGCGACCCCCGAGCGCAATCGCGGTCAGGACCACGCATGCCGCTCCAAGAGCCACAAGGATCGCCGTGACGCTCCGAGGAACCCGCTGAACACTGTCGTCTTCTTGTAGTTGGTCGAGATGGCGAATGCCGCCGGGGTCGTTCATGATTGCCCCTCGCACGAGTGGGGTTACACAACTGGGCGGGCGCCGGCCAAGTTCTCCGCGCGTAACTGTGAATCATAGTCCGGTAGTCGATTCCACGCCGCTCGGTCGGCGGCGCAGCGCTTGCTTGTGACCTCATCGTGATGATCAAGGAGGTTGGTGTGCAAACGTCGGCGGGCGGACTTGATCCGCGCTGCGCCGGCCTTACGTCTGGTGGTATGGAGTGTGCCGACGCCTCGCGGCGCTCCGGGGATCGTACGCCTCGAGCGACGGTTTGCCCGAGCGAGGCGTAGCGGGTCCAACGCGGCGTCGTTGGGTGGTTGCGTGCGCGGGTCACTGGAGGCTCGGACCTCAACCGCAGCGCGCGGATGATTCGAACGCGGACCAGGGTCCGCCGCGGAGATTTGGATGGCTCGTCTACTTGGCATGATCGGAAACCGACCGGACCTCGCCGGTCGCGTGCTTGCTTTCGAGAGCGCATCGCTGCGCGCTCGTTCATCGGGCGCAGCCTTGGGCTGGGGAATCGGGTTCTATCAGGGCGACGAGGTGCTGATGAAGCGCCGGCCGACTGACGACCGTCAAGAGATCGACATAGCCGGGCTGGCGGCTGATGTGCGCGCCGACCTCGTCATCGGTCACGTACGCGAGGCGCCTACGGGTGCCCTGCAGGCAGAGAACACACATCCGTATCGGTATCGCCAATGGCTTTTCGCCCAAGCAGGAGCAGTGGCGCATTTTGATCGCATCCGCGATCGTCTTGTCGCGAGCGTGCCGGATTTCCTGCGCGGTGGCATTCGTGGGGATGCCGACGCCGAGGTCCTCTTCCACGTATTTCTTTCGTTCATCCACGATGCGGGACGCCTCGGCGGGGATCGGATTGAACCATCGCTCATCGGGGAGGCGCTTCGGTCGTCCGTTGCAGTCGTCGACGGCGTGGCCGCGGAGGCGGGATCTGACCTTGCACAGCTCAACATTCTGGTGTCGAACGGAGAATGGCTCGTCGCGATGCATCGAAGCGATGCCCCCATGCGCCTGCGCGTTTTCAGTGGACGGTCGGACGCCGATATGATCCTCGGAGACGACCCGCTGCTTCGGCGAAAGATCCCTGAGCTCGGCCGCTTGCACTTCACGCTGGTAGCCAGCGACTTCGACGGCGATCCGCCCGATGGGCGGTGGAAGCCTGTGTCGGCCTGTGCCATCGTGACGATGTCTCGTGACGAGGATCCGCGCCTCGAAGTGGCCTAAACCGAACGCTGCGCCGACGTGAACTCTGGTGGCCTTGTTCTGTGGCTGTCCGTCGCTGCGTGCGCATGTCGCCCTGTGGTCCCATGGATCGAATCGAGCGCATCGCCAGGTCTCGATGGAGGAGTGTGGCGGCGTCCCGATGGGGTCGTCGTCGATCCATTGCCCGCGATTCCGAGCGCTGTCGAGCGGGCGGAGGCTCACGGTGTCATTGCTCTGCGCGAACCGGTCGATGTCAACAAGGTGCGGGACATCGTTCTGGGGATCTCCGACGCGTGGAAGCACGGTTCCCTCAGCGCTCTGACGGACCTGCTGACGGCCGACGCTGTGCAGATCGATGCTCCAAAGGGCGGGCGAGTGGCGCTCGTCGAGCGATTGCGAGAGAGGCTGCGCGCGGTTTCGCTCGACCGTCTTCCGGGCGGATGCCTTTTCAGCATCGAACGACTTGCCCACTACTCATACGACGACATGTCCCTCGCGGGAGCTCCGGCGCGACCCTCTACGATGCGCCCCGGCGATGTGTACGTTCGGGTTCCATTCGAAGCGACGCAGCTCGGGTCGGAGCCGGTGTTTGGTGAGGAGCTTGAACTCGTACTTCGGCGTGACGGCGAGCGATTGCGCGTGGCGGGATACGGGGAGGCGGCGTCTCGGTAATTGATGAGGAGGGCGCTTCGCGGCCTCCCCCGCGGCGATCAAACGGCGTAGCGCGCAGCGTCGACGCCCCACTCGAGGCAGAGCGCCTTCAAGAGCTCGTCGGCCCTACGCTCGGTGTCCGCCACGCTGCCGGACGTCTCGAGCACCCGGTCGGCCATAGCGACCTTCGCCTCGAGAGGCATCTGTGAACGGACCCGGGCTAGCGCGTCCTCTTGGCTCAGGCCGTCGCGCGCTCGCAGACGCGTGAGTTGCAGGTCGTTCGGGCACGCGCAGACGACGAGCGGTCGGTATCGGTCTGCGATCCCGACTTCGACGAGCAGCGCGGCCTCGTAGCACGCGAGGGGCTCGCCCCTGGCTGCCAGATCCTCGGCGAGCTCCAACGTGCGCGTGGCGATCAGCGGATGCGTGATGGCTTCGAGCGCTCTTCGAGCTGCGGGCGACTCGAACACGATGCGACCGAGAGCTTTGCGGTCGATGGCCCCTCGGCTGTCGAGAACGCTCGGTCCGAAGGCACGGGCGATCGCTTCGAGTCCGGGCGTTCCGACGGCCACGACTTCGCGAGCGACGGCGTCGGCATCAAGGACAGGAACGCCGATAGCGCGGAGTCTTGCCGCGACAGTGCTCTTCCCGGTGGCGATGCCGCCCGTCAAGCCGAAGATGTGCACAATCCCACGAGAACCCGTATACCTTCGCCTGCGCGGAGATGCGAGAGTGTTCCGATTCCGTCCCGGTCGCTCGGCGGGTGGCGCTGTCACGACGCCGGTTTCTCGCAGCGAGCGTCGGCGCGGCGTTCATCGCGGTTGGGTCGGCGTTCGCGGTGGTGCGATGTCGCGGGTACGCGCCCCGCCGCCGGCGAGACCTGGTAGCGCTTGCCGTGTGGGAGGCCGTCGTCATCGAGCACGCTGCGAGACGAATCGTAGCGCCGGACGACGCGGGCGATGCGTCCGTTCCTAGCGCAGACGACGTCGACGTGGTCGGACTCGTCGACGTTTGGGTGTCGCGGCTGCCCGCTCATTTGCGACGTGACCTCGGTCGCTTCCTTGCGTACCTCGAACACGTCGCACCGCTGGGCGTCGGCGTTTTCTCACGGTTCACGCGTCTCGCCGCCGCCGAACAGGATCGCGTCCTGGGGTCCCTCGAGATGTCCTCGAGCGACCTCTTGCGCGCGGGCTTCGACGGACTTCGGTTGCTGGTCTTTCTCGGCTACTACCGCGACCCGCGAACGTTCGGAATCCTTGGCTACGACGGACCGCTCGTGGGGCGTCCGCCGGGTGGGTGGAGCCCGTCGCGATGACGGGGGTCCTCGTGTCTGGGACCACGCTGCCCGACGGTGCGCGGCTCGATGTCGACGCCGTGGTCGTTGGCACGGGCGCTGGCGGATCGGTCATGCTCAGGGAGCTCGCCCGCGCCGGGTTGAACGTCGTCGGGTTCGAAGAAGGGGACTGCCCGTCGCCGGGGGAGTTCGATCAGCGCGAGGAGAACATGCTTCCGCGCCTCTTTCAGGACGCGGGCGGTCGCAGCACCGAGGACATGGCCATTCGCGTTCTTCAGGGGCGCGGCGTCGGCGGGAGCACAGTGCACAACACGAATCTCTGCAAGCGTGCCCCGGACGCCGTGCTGGACATCTGGGAGCGTCGCCACGGTGTCGTCGGGGCCGGGCCCCGCGAGCTTCAGGCGGCGTTCGAGCGCATCGAGAGGGAACTGAGCGTCACCGAGATCGCTCCCGAGCTGCGCAACGCCAACAACGAAGTCTTGAGACGTGGATGCGAGGCGCTCGGCTGGCGCGGTGGGCCTCTCAGGCACAATCGCGTCGGTTGTCTCCAGAGCGGCTTCTGCGAGCTCGGATGCGCGTACAATGCGAAACAGAACGCCGTGAAGGTGATGGTCCCCGACGCGCTCGACGCGGGGGCTCGCGTCTATACGGACACGGAGGTCATGCGGCTGATCTTCGCCGGGCAGGGCATCGGCGGGGTCGAGGCGATTGCGCGCGAGGCGGGGCAGCGACCGAGAAGGCTTTCCGTGAGGTCCAGGGTGGTCGTGTTGGCGGCGAGCGCCGTGGGAAGTGCTGCGTTGGCGCTCCGAAGCGCGCTGCCCGATCCCCACGGCATCCTCGGCCACGGATTCCGCCTTCATCCCGGCGCGATTGTCGCGGGGAGGTTCGACCACGATATCGCTGGCTGGCGAGGCATTCCGCAGAGCTACGAGTGCACCGAGCACCTGGACTACGCCGAGGGGAGCGATCGTCGCGTTTGGATCGTTCCCGCGTTCGCGCATCCCATAGGAGCTGCATCGTCGCTGACAGGATTCGGGGCCTCGCATATGACCTCTATGCGAGCGTATCCGAAGCTCGCGGTGCTCTCGGCGATGGTCCACGACGAGACGTCCGGTCAAGTGCGCGTGGGCAGGGGCGGGAGGCCGATCGTTCGATATGTGATGAACGATTCGGACCGAGCGCAGCTCGCGCGGGGCCTGGCAGCGTGCGCGCGACTGATGCTCGCCGCCGGGGCGAAGGAAGTGACCATTCCGGCGATTCCATCCCGGCGGATTGGGACGATTGCGGAGCTCGATGCGCTCGATATGTCGTTCGTCGGGCCCCATCGTATTCCGATGACCGCCGTGCATCCGATGGGGGGCATGCCCATGGGGGAGGACCCGCGACGGAGTGTCGTTCGTTCGACGGGAGAGCACCATCAGGTGCGGGGGCTATTCGTCGCGGATGGGTCGCTGTTTCCCACGAGTCTCGGCGGGCCACCGCAGATTACGATTTACGCGTTGGCGCTGCACTTGGCTCGGCATGTTGTGGAGCGGGCGGGGTAGGGGAAATAGGCTCTATCGCGATCGTGCCTGACGCTCCGGTCGGCAACGTGCCGCTAGGCGCAGATAGCGTGGCATACTTGGTTGCAACCACTGGGGATGGGTGCGTCGACATCAACGCAGCCCGGGCCTGCCCCCCACTCAGCAAGTCGCCTTCCACGCGACGACCGACGACGGCGTTGGGTGGACTTCGAACCACACCAGCCCAATGGATCCCACCAATCCCCGACGACGCTGGTAAAGAGACATCTCTCCGATGCCTTCCGATGCTCCTGTGTCTCCGAATCACGTCCTGTCGCTTCTCGCCCGGCGGGGAGTCAGTCTCGAACTCGGGACGATCGACGTCTGTTTCATCGTGGCCCTCGCGCTGCGGGGGGAGCGCTCGGCGCTCGCCTCGTTCACGGAGGAGCAGATCATCGACGTGTTCGAGCAGGTCTGCGCCGCCGTCGAGCCGGCCGCGGAGGTGCGCCGGGTGGCGACGCACGCCATTCGACGCCTTCGTGACCAACGCATGCTCAGTCGCGTCGATGGGGCGGGCGTCGTTCGCGCGGGGGAATACACGCTAACGCGTCTGGCGACTGGGATCGTGGACTTCTATCTCGCCGATGAATCGCTCACTCGCGAGACGTTGACGCTGCTCCTGCACACCCTGCACGAGAGTGCGTCGGGCGCACTCGCTGCGGCTCGTCATGCGTTGACAGCGGACGAATGGCGCACGGCGGTCATCGGACCGCTGCGAGTCACCGTGGGCGATCTCGTTCAGGGAATCGAGCGAAGGCAGCGCGCGTTCGATGCGCAGCAGGAGCAGTTCCAACGCGACGTCGCCGGTTTGCTTCAGACCGACTGGTTCAATGCGGTCGACAGGTGCCAGGCGCTGCTCGATTCGACGACGGAGACCCTGCGCGAGCTCGGGGACGTTCTTCTCGTGCACGCGACGCAGATTCAAAGCGTGCTCCAAGACATTCAGGACCTGGCTGCGACGGCAGGAGCTGAGGAAGCGGAGGCCGTCACGCGGCGGGTGAGCGAGCAGATCGATCGCATCGCGGCATGGAGCGGGGCACGGCAGCGCGCTTGGTCGGAGTACTACCAGTACGTCCATCGCTTCTTGCGCGATGTCGTGCGCATCGACCCGGCGCGTGTTCTCACCCATCGATTGAGGGAGCAGATCTCGGGGGCTACGGGACGAAACTTTGCGCTCCGAGTGGCATCGGCTGCGCCGATCCGGCTTTTGCGCGAAGTGCAGCCGCCGGTGGAGCAGCGTCCGGCGGTGCGCCGGCGGTCGGGGGAGAGGGAGCGAGCCGTGACGGACACCCCTTCGACGGATCCGCAATCCAAACTCGACGCGGACGTCCGCGCGGCCCTCGACGCAGGAGCACGCGGACTCGCCGAGGTGACGGCGCTTCTCACTAGGGACATGCCGGTCGGCGAGCGCTACGTCGCGGTGGGGCGGATCGCTCTTGCCGTCACGCGCGTGTGTCGTCCGCTCACGATGGCCGAGCGACCTTGGGTCCCGGTTGGGGACGAGCTCGTCATCGAGGAGTGGGCCGTGCCGGAGGCCTCGTGAGCGGCACCTACGTACTGCTCGAGGACGCGATCGGCGTCGAAGCATTTCCCGACGTCGACCTCGCCTTGCGCCGCGGTCGCCACATCGATCGCGACGACACCGATTGGTATGCGTTCCTCGTCGATGCGAGCGCCGTACTCGAGCCGTTTTATCGCCGCTACGGGTGCGAGCTTATCCACAAGAGCGACGGGTACTTCTATCTCTTGCCCACCGAAGAACGCCTCGGGCGACGGCACCTGTCGTCGACGGAGATGCTCGTCGGGCAGGCCCTTGCCCTCCTGTGGCTCGACCCCGCCACCGTCGAACTCGGTGGATTCGTCACCCGCGATCAGGTTCTCGCGCAGCTCGCCGGAGTCATGGGCGCGGAGTCGCTCGTGCGCGCCATGAACCCGACGCGCCGCCGCCGCGACGAACGCGTCGAGCAGGAGACGGTGCGGACGAAGGTTCAGGAGGCTCTGCGTCGGCTTGCCTCGCTCGGGTTCGTCGAAATCGCAGAGGAGTCACGCGTGCGGCTGCGTCCGGCGCTGATGCGCTTCGCGGAGCCTGTGCGAGGGGCGGCCGCGCCGGAGGTCGCGCTCGAACGACTCGTCGCCGAGGGCGAGTTCGTGCGGGTGGAGGAAGAGGGCGCGGCGCCCGACGCGGACGACGAGGCTCCCGAAGGCGGGACGGAAGGCTCGGGGCAGGACCCATGAGCCGCGCGCGAGCGACCGCGCTCGCCTTGGTCAACTGGAAGGGTGTCTTCTACGAGCGCTACCTGTTGGACCCGCACGTCACGGCCCTCGAGGGCGCCAACGGAGCGGGCAAAACGACCGTTCTCATCGCAGCGTACGTGGTCCTGCTCCCGGACATGTCACGGCTAAGGTTCACCAATGTCGGCGAGACAGGAGCGACGGGGGGCGACCGTGGTCTCTGGGGACGTCTGGGGGAACCAGGAAGCCCGTCCTACACCGCGATGGAACTCGCTCTGCCCAACGGGACCAGCCTCATCGCCGGAGTGCACGTGGAACGCAAGGCCGAACCGTCGGTCGCCATGATTCCCTTCGTCGTTTCGGACCTGCGACTCGAGGGACGAATGAGGGAGGTCCTGCTGCGGTCTGACGGTGAGCACGACTCCGTGCCGGAGCTTGCGGAGGTCCGGGCGAACGTCGCGGCGGCCGGCGGGCGGATCGACGTATTCGACACGGCGAAGGACTACTTTGGGTCTCTGTTCGAACTTGGCGTGCTGCCTCTTCGAATGGCGACCGACGAGGATCGGAATAAATACGCCGAGATGCTGCGGACCAGCATGACGGGCGGAATATCGCGGGTCCTGGCGACTGAGCTCCGCTCGTTCTTGCTCAAGGAGGAGACGGGGCTGGGCGACGCATTGTCGCGAATGCGAGCCAATCTCGATACGTGCCATCGCACGCGCGTGGAGGTCACCGATGCCGGAAGACTCGAGCGGGAGATCCGAGGCGTTTTCGAAGCGGGTTTGGCGATGGGATCGGCCGCCTTGCTCGCGGCGCGGGCGGCGGCCGAGCAAGCGAGCAGCCGCGCGGAGAAATCTCGAACGACCTTCGAGACGGCGGGTCGCGCGGAGCGCGTGCTGGAGGAGGAGCTCGCGGATGCGCTGACGGCGCACGACGCGTGTGCAGCGCGGCTCGATGGGGCGCGTGTGGCGTTCGCGGAGACGTGTGCGTGGCGCGATCGCGTCGGCAAGGCGAGAACGTTCGGGGTGCGCCTCGCGGAGGTCGAGACGGATCTCGCGCAGGCCGCAGAGGCGGCCGGTGCCGCTGACGCGCTCCAGGCGGAGGCGGTAAGACGTCGGATCGCGCGGCGCGCCGAGTGCGACGCTGCTCGGGAGGCCTATAGCCGCGCAGCTCGGGGCGTGGCGGACTGGCAAGCCGGGCTCGAACAATTGCATCGCAACGCGCACGCGCATCGGTTGGCGCGGCAAGAGCTTGCACGAGCTCGCGAAGTTCTCCCCGAGCTCACGGAATCGGGAATCGACGCAGCCCTGGATTCCCTGCAGGCGAGACTGCGCGAGCTCGATCGCGAGCGGGCGCGCATCGATGCGGATGCGCGATCGTCGACGATTCGACGCGACGAATACGATCGGGCTCGTGCGGCGTTGGTGGCGCTTGCCGGAGACGTGGAGCCGGATCGTGAGCACGAGCGAGCTCGGGAGGTTCTCGGTCACGCGTTGGAGCTGGAGGCGCGCGCTCGTCGTTCGAGCGAGCTTGCCGACGAGATCGCCCAAGCGAGGCGCCTCGCCGAGCAGCAAGAACGGGTTCGAATGCGAGCGGCGAGCCTCGGGCTCGAACGCTGGGATGGAACGGCTGTCGCGGCGGTGGAGCGGCGTCTTGCCGATGCGGACGCGGAGGTGCGGGCAGCCGACGAGGAAGCGCGGCTCGCCGACGAGGAGCGGGTCCACCAGCTCGTCGTCGCGGAGCAAGTGCGACGCGGAAAGGCCGATCTCGAGCGAGCTTTCGAACGTTGGAGCGACGCCGAGGCGATCGCTCGGCGCGTCGACGCTGCCATGGGCAGGCCTGTGCATTCGACCGATGACTTGGCCGAGCTTCGTGCGCGCGCCATGCGAGATCGGCAGGCCGCTCACGCGTCTCGGCATGATCTCCAGCGTCTCCACGACGACAGGACTCGGCTGGCTGAGACGCTCGCAAGCCCGGGCCCGGTCGCGCACGCGGACCTCTGTCGACTGCGCGATGAACTCGACGGCGAATTCCTCGTCGCGAGGTTCGAGGAGGTCGACCCCGAACACGCGCGGCGCATCGAGGCCGAGCTTGGACCTCTCGTCGATGCAATCGTCGTCGAAGATCCTGCGGCGGCCGCCCGATCGCTCGCGGGGCGTCCGCGCGACGTCGACACTGTATGGCTGGTGCCCGCCGACGGGCGCTCGCGGGAAGGTGGGAGCGAGTCGACCCTCGGTGGAACCGATGTCTGCGTGCCAGAGCCGTTCGGACTGCGCGTGACTCGCATCCCCGAACGATCGACGCTCGGCCACCGCGCGCGGTTGGCGCAGTCTCTGGCCTTGCGGGCGGAGGCAGCGGATCTCGAGCAGGCGCTGATCGTCGCGACCGAGAAGCTGCGTGCTGCGGACGCTCTCGCGCGCGACGTGGACCGATTATCGATCGATACGCTCCGTCTGCGGTTCGTGGACTTCGCCGGTCGCCGGGCGGAGCTCGACGCGGCACAGACCGCGGCCGAGGAAGCCGCACGAACGAGCGCCGACCGAGCGGAGCAGGCGCGACAGCGCGCCCGTTCGGCGCGACTCCGAGTCGATGCCTGGAGGGGACTCCTAAGCGATGCCTTTCTTCTCGCACCGCCCGACCATCGCGCGAGGGCTGCGGCGCTCGCTGATGCGTTCGAACAAGCCGTCGCGGCCGGTGCCGAGCTCCGTCGCACGGAGACTCTGCGACGCGAGCTGACCCACCTGCTCGACGCGCTGCGGACTGCGCCGGCAGTCGGCGACGAGGTCGAACACCGAGAAGCTCAACGCCGAGAGGCAGAGGGCGAGCGTACGCGCCTCTTTGGGGCGATCCAGGCGTTGGAGCTCCTCGCAACGCTGCGTCACGCCCTGGCCTTTGTGGACGCTGACGGCGCGCTCTCCGAGCGCTCGGCACTGCTTCCATCGCTCGAGGCGCAGCTCGCACGGGCGCGCGCGATTCTGGCGTCAGCAGAGCAGGGACTCGCGAATGCCGAAGCCGACTGGGAAGCTGCGACGCGTGCAGCCCAGGTCGCAAGCGCCGCACGGGAGGCCGCGGCGGCGGACCGGGTCCGCGTGCAGGCGGAGCTGGATGCGTGCGGCGTGCGCGGAGCGTCGGAGGTCGAATGGCAGGAGGCGCAGGCGGCTGTCGCCTTTCGGGAGCACGATCGCGTGGCGATCGAACGCGAGGAACGGCATCGAGCAACGCACGTGGCCCTCGTGCGCGAGCGCCGTGCCCAGGCGAGCGCTCACACGAAATCGGCCGGCGATGGATGGACTGCGGACGTAGAGGCGGCCCGTCCAGTCGTCGAGCGCTGGGCCCAAACGAAGGCCCGCGCGGACGTGACTGGAATGCTCGCGCTCGTCCAGGTCGGGACCTCGGCTAACGGTGATGATGGGGGTCCGGCCATCGCGCTCGAGAGCGATGTGCGCAGTCGGGCTGAAGTGCTTTTGGATCGCCTCGGCGGGGCACATGGAGGAGAGGAGTGCGCACAGGCAGTGCGTGCGCTCCTGCGATCGCCCGGGCGGGCGCCGTGTGATGTGGCGGTCGACGTCTGGACGAAGGTCATGGCTTGGCTGCAAAATCGGTTGCCGGCACAGGTGGCGGACGTGTCCGAACCACTCGTGGCGCTCGATCGGCTTCGGAGCGACCTCGGGATTCTCGAAGAGCGGCTGGGACGCCAGGAGAGCGAGCTGCGTGGGGCTTCGGAAGACGTGGCGCGAGGGATTGACGTGCAGCTTCGGAGGGCGGCGCACCAAGTTCAACGGCTCAATCGTCGGCTCGAAGGATTGTCTTTCGGCGCCGTTGCGGGCATTCGCGTCCAGCTTCGGCGCATCGAGCGAATGCAGCAAGTGCTCGGCGCCCTGCGCGAGGGTGCCGTTCAGGAGATGCTCTTCGACCCGGCGATGCCCATCGAGCAAGCCCTGGCGGAGATCTTCAAGCGCTATGGGGCGGGTCGCGCGGGTGGCTCCGCGCGGATTCTAGATTATCGCGAGTACATCGAACTCGCTGTCGAGATTCGAAGGCGAACGACAGGTCCCTGGGAACAGGCGCATCCGACGCGTTTGTCGACGGGGGAGGCCATCGGAGTCGGCGCCGCCCTGATGATGGTCGTGCTGACCGAGTGGGAGCACGATGCGACACTGCTCCGAGGCCGGCGCGTCGACGGGTCGCTCTGCCTGTTGTTTCTAGACGAAGCCAATCGCCTATCGCAGGATAACCTCGGCGTCCTCTTTGAATTATGCAGGAAGCTGGACTTGCAACTGCTGATTGCAGCGCCGGAGGTCGCCCGCGCGGAGGGCAATACGACTTATCGACTGGTGCGATCCTTGACGCCCGACGGTCGCGAGGAAGTGCTGGTCACGGGGAGGCGGATTCGATAGGGGAATTCACCCCGCGCGCCGCTCCATCACGACAATTCGCTGTTCATGACCGTCGACCATGATTGCGCAGCCCGCGATGGTCAACCACCGCATCTCGGACTTCCCGTACGGCGTGCGCGACGGCGACGATCTCTGTCGCGAGCCGAAGCTCGGTCTCGGTTTGTCGATGCTCAAGGCCTTCGAGACGATCGTTCGTCTGGTCGAGAAGGACGTTCATCTGGTCGAAACGGGTGTTCGTCTGGTCGAGACGGGTATTCGTCCCACGTACCTCGTCGCGAATACTCTTCAGAATCTCAACGGTTAGGTCTATCGGCTCCATCGACGGTGCTCCCTAAGCATGACATGGTGGAAAGCAACGTCCAGGCCAGGGCGATGGGCTCGCTCCGGGTGACCTTCGTCTCCCTATCGCGGCAGCCCAAGACGGCTACAATTCGACTTATGCTTTTCCAGAATGGATCGGAGGTATTATAGCGAGCGCTAGAGCTTCCGACCGAGGACCGCCTCGCTGTCGCCACCGACCTGCTGAACAGCGCGGATGGCTGTGAAGATGAAGGTTGGTCGGAGGCTTGGGCCGGAGAGCTTCGGAGGCGGCTTAACGATGTCGAGCGTGGAGGTGTCCACTTGGTGTCCTGGGCCGAGGCCAGGGCGCGCGTAGTGGCCGGGCTACGAAGCTGAGACAGCTTCGCCTCTTGCCACTGGCCGAGCAGGAGCCATTCGGCGTCGCTCAGCGCCCGTGTCACTTCTGCTTCTTCGCCAGCTCCTCGCGATACTTCTTGATGAGGTCTTCCCCAAGCGCAGTGGGCAGTGGGGCGTATCTCGAGAACTCCATCGTGAACTCGGCCTTTCCCTGAGTGGCCGAACGCAGAACCGTCGAGAATCCGAACATGTCCGCGAGCGGCACCTCCGCGTCGACACGAGAGAAGCCATCGCGCTCGCTCGTTCCCACGATGATGCCGCGCCGCTGCATGAGAATGCCCACGATGCCGCCCTGGAAGTCGCTCGGCCCCTCGACCGCCACCTTCATCAGCGGCTCGAGGATCTGAGGGCCCGCCTTCGGATAGGTCTCGCGCCAGGCGCCGCGCGCTGCTTCTTGGAATGCGATGTCCGAGGAGTCGACCGCGTGCGAGGCTCCGTCGTTGACGGTGACCGAGACGCCGGTGACGTGCGCGCCGATGAGCGCTCCCTTCGCGAGCATCGACTGGAAGCCCTTGTCGACCGCCGGAATGAACTCCCGGGGAATTGACCCGCCCGTGATCTGGTCGTCGAATCGATACGGGGCTTCGCTCCACGGTTCCATGTAGCCGGCGACCTTTCCATATTGGCCGGAGCCGCCGGTTTGTTTCTTGTGCGTGTACGTGAACTCGACGCGCCTCGTGATGGTCTCCCGGTACGCGACCCGCGGCGGGCTCGTCACGACCTCGGCCGAGTATTCGCGCTTCATTCGCTCGATGTAGACATCCAGGTGGAGCTCTCCCATTCCGGAGATGATGGTCTCGCCGCTCTCCTGGTCAGCGCCCACTCGGAACGTCGGGTCTTCCTTGGTGAAGCGGCGCAGCGCCTTGGACATGTTGGTCATCGCCTTGTTGTCCTTGGGCGTGACCGTGAGGCTTATCACGGGATCCGGGACGAACATTGACGACATGGCGACGTTGAGCGTTCCGTCGGTGAACGTGTCGCCGGAGTTGCAGTCGATGCCGAACATCGCGACGATGTCTCCCGCAGTGGCCCCGTCGATGTCTTCCATCTCGTCGGAGTGCATGCGCACGAGGCGCCCGACCTTGTGGCGCTTGCCGGTTCGGGTGTTGGTGATCTCCTTGCCGCGGGAGATCGAGCCCTGGTAGACGCGAAGATAGGAAAGCTGGCCGTAGCGACCGTCCTCAAGCTTGAATGCGAGCGATACGAGGGGCTTGCCGGAGTCGCTGTCGAGCGTGACTTTCTCTTCGTTGTTGTCGAGATCGACGCAGTGGTTCGTGATCTCCGTCGGATCCGGCAAATACTCCGTGACTCCGTCCAGAAGGAGCTGAACGGCCTTGTTCTTGTAGGCCGAGCCCATCATGACGGGCACGATCTGGAGGTTGATCGTCGCCTTGCGGATGGCGGCGCGGATGTGGTCCGTGCCGACATTGTCGTCGAGCATGGCCTCGGTGAGGTTGTCGCAAAACATCGAGAGGGCGTTGAGCATCTCCTCGCGAGCATGGTGCGCCTCGGCGGCCATGTCGGCGGGGATCGCCGACTCGGTCATGGTTTCGCCGTTCGGACCCTCGAATCGGAACGCACGCATGGTGACGAGGTCGACAACACCTTCGAACTTGTCCTCGAGCCCGATGGGAAGCTGCAAGAGCACGGGATTCAGATTGAGCTTTTCGCGAAGCTGATCTCGGGCGCGCAGCGGGTTGGCGCCGGCTCGGTCGCATTTGTTGACGAATGCGATGCGTGGAACACCGTAGCGGCGCATCTGACGGTCCACGGTCAACGACTGAGACTGCACACCCGCAACGGCGCACAGCACCAAGATCGCCCCGTCGAGCACGCGAAGCGCACGTTCGACCTCGATAGTGAAGTCGACGTGTCCTGGCGTGTCGATGATATTGATGTGGAAATCCTTCCAGATGCAGTGCGTTGCCGCAGATTGGATCGTGATCCCGCGCTCACGCTCGAGGTCCATCGAGTCCATCTTGGCGCCCACGCCATCCTTCCCCTTGACGTCATGGATCGCGTGGATCCGCTTCGTATAAAAAAGAATGCGCTCGGTCAGGGTCGTTTTGCCCGAGTCGATGTGTGCGCTGATCCCGATGTTTCGAAGGTTCGACAATTCGCTGGTCACGGCCACTCCATGTCCACCGCCTCGCCATGAAACCGACGGACGGCGCCGAGGAAAATGCGGCGGGTCATATAAAGGCTACGGCCGCATTGCGCCAGGAAAAATGCTCTTCCCGACCAAGAACGCGCATCGCCGGGCGAAATCGCGGGAGCGAACGCAGTGCGGAACGGTAGCGTTCGTCTGTGGCATCTCTATGACTAGCCAGCGACTTGTTTGGCTCGACGAGTGGGGGGCTGCTTCCCGGCCCCCCTCGAGCTCCGTCGAGGAGCACTTGCGCCGGACAGCGTTCGCCGATAGGCCGGAGTACGTTGCGGGACGTTGCCCCCATGTCGGCTGAGTTCGTTCACCTACACGTACACTCCCAGTACTCGCTGCTCGACGGGGCGGTGAAGATCAAAGACCTGGTGAAGCAGGTCGCTGCGCAAGGCATGCGCGCGGTCGCGCTGACTGACCACGGCAACATGTTCGGCGCGATTGCGCTCTACAAGGCCGCGAAGGACAGCCACGTCCAGGCCATCCTCGGATGCGAGATCGAGGTCTCAACTCCAGGCCATGCCCCCTGTCATCTCGTCGTTCTCGCGGCGAGCCCCGAGGGATACAAGAACGTCGTTCGGCTCGTCTCGCGAGGCCACGTCGCCCCTTGCCCCGAGGCGCCTCCCGGTGTTCCCGCAGTGACGATCGACGACGTCGCGGCGCACGCGCGTGGACTGGTGGCGCTCACCGGGTGCTTGGGCGGTTTCGTCTCGCAGGCCATTCTCGAACAGGGACCAGATCGCGGGCGCCGTGCGCTCGCGACGCTGCGCGACGTGTTCGAGCCGGCGAATCTCTACGTCGAGTTGCAGGACCATGGACTGCCCGAACAGCCAGTTGTCAATCGCGTGCTCATCGATCTCGCGCGCGAGCTCGCGTTGCCGGTCGTGGCGACGAACGACGTACACTACCTGCAGCGCGCCGATGCGGAAGCCCACTTGATTCTGTCCTGCATCAAGACCGGGCGTTCCTTCGAGGAAGCCAAGCAGCGGCACCACGGGTCGAGCGAAATGTACTTGAAGTCGCCCGACGAGATCGCTCAGGTGTTTTCGGGGGTTCCTGAAGCTCTCCGCGCGACGCTCGAGGTCGCCGAGAAATGCAACGTCGAGCTCAAGCTTGGTGTGCCCATGCTGCCGGGCTTCGCCGTTCCCGTGGGCTACGACGCCGAAGGGTACTTTAGGCGCGTCGCGCAAGACGGCCTCGCTGCTCGATTGGTCGAGTTCGAATCGCGCGCCAAGTCGGTGGATCGCGGAGTCTACGAGCGTAGGCTCGAGACTGAACTCAGTGTCATCGCGCGTATGGAGTTCGCCGGGTACTTCCTCATTGTCTGGGATTTCATTCGCCGCGCCAAGGAGCTGGGAGTTCCGGTCGGTCCCGGGCGCGGGTCCGGTGCCGGGTCGCTCGTCGCGTATGCGATGAGGATCACGGAACTCGATCCTATCGAACACAGCTTGATCTTCGAGCGCTTCCTCAATCCTGAGCGCGTCAGCATGCCAGACTTCGACATCGATTTCTGCATGGACCGACGCGAAGAGGTGATTGCATACGTCCAGGAGAAGTACGGTGAGAACAGCGTCGGTCAAATCGCAACCTTCGCCGAATTGAAATCGAAGAGTGTCGTGAAAGACGTCGCGCGCTGCCTCGGCATTGCACCGTCGGAAGCCCAGCAGATCGCCAACCTGATTCCCCGAAAGACTCCTGCCGAGACCTATACGATTGCCGAGGCGCTCGACGTCGAGCCGAAACTCAAGACTCGGTACGACTCCGAGCCTCTCGTGCGCGAGCTTCTCGATCAGGCTCGCAAACTCGAGGGGCTCACTCGCCACGCTGGCAAACACGCGGCGGGGATTGTCATCAGCGAGGGACCTCTCTGGGATCATGTGCCTGTCTTTCGCGACGACAAGAGCGGGGCCCTGGTCACGCAATACTACAAAGAGGACGTCGAGCAGGCCGGACTCGTGAAGTTCGACTTTCTGGGACTCAAGACGCTGACGGTTCTGGATATCGCTGTTCGCCTCGTCGAATCGCGCCCGCGGCCTTCGGGGATCGAGGACGTCGCTCTCCGGCGCTCACTCCGCGATGGCAAGCTCGACTTGGCGAACCTGCCGATGGACGATGCCGCCACCTTCAAGCTTCTTGCCTCCGGGGAAACCAAGGGCGTTTTTCAGCTCGAGTCCGATGGCATGCAGAAGCTATTTCGTGATCTTCGCCCCGACAGTTTCGAGGATATCGTGGCCGCGGTCGCGCTCTATCGTCCGGGGCCTATGGGCGCCGGCATGCATGAGGACTTCGTGCGCCGCAAGCATGGCCAGGCCCCGATCGCATCGCTGCATCCGCTGATCGACGAGATCGTCGCGCCTACGTACGGGGTCATCGTCTACCAAGAGCAGGTGATGCAGATCGCTCAGCGGCTAGCGGGATACACGCTGGGGGGGGCCGATCTTCTGCGCCGCGCCATGGGAAAGAAGAAGCCCGAGGAGATGGCCAAGCAGCGCGACGTTTTCCTCGACGGCGCCAAGAAAAATGGAGTCGACCTTCAGGACGCCGAGCGCGTGTTCGGTCTCCTCGAGTACTTCGCCGGATACGGATTCAATAAGAGCCACTCCGCGGCCTACGCGCTCATCACGTACCAGACCGCGTGGCTCAAGGCTCACTTCCCTGTCGAGCTTCTCTGTGCGATCCTCACGAGTGATCGCGACCGGATCGACAAGGTCGTGCGCACGATTGCCGACGCGCGCGCCATGGGTGTGCCCATCCTGCCGCCGGATCTCAACGAGAGCGATACGGACTTCAAGGTTGTCTACACACATCCGGACGGCAAGAAGCGCTTCTCGCGCACGGACCGAATCCGCGACCCCATCGGCCCCCAGATCCGCTTTGGTCTCGGCGCTGTTCGCGGTCTCGGTGGATCCGCACTCGATGCGGTGTTCGAGGCGCGCAAGTCCGGCCCGTTTGGCGACCTATTCGATCTTGCCGCGCGCGTTGACGCCAAGCGGGTCAATAAGGCCGTGTTCGAGGCGCTCGTTCAGTGCGGCGCTTTTGACTCGACGCTTGCAAGGTCGGGTGTGTCCCGGGCGCGTGCCTTTGCGTCGATTGACGTGGCGCTCGAGCGATCGCGCGCTGCCAGTCGCGACAGGGCCGCAGGTCAGACTTCGCTGTTCGGGCTCTTCGATGCTCCGAGCGACTCCGAGCGGTCGCGCGCGCCGAGCGCAGGAGATTATGGTGTCGCGGATGCGTGGGACCAGCGCGAGATGCTCGTTCGAGAGCGCCAGTCGCTTGGATTCTACGTGTCCGGGCACCCGCTCGAGAGGTACCTTCGGGGTGCGGATGGACTCGCGAAGATAGGGGCCAGCCCCATCTCGGAGTGCTCGAAGATGGACGACTGGGCGCAGGTCAGGCTTGTGGGAATGGCAGAGGGATATCGAGAGCGCGTGTTCAAAGATGGCGGCGGCAAAGCGGCTTTCCTCGAACTCGAGGATCTGACGGGCAGGGTCGGCGTCAGGGTGCGCGGACGAGAACTTGAGCAATTCGGTGCGCTCTTGACGAGCGGCGAACCTGTTCTCGTGGCAGGCAAGGTGAGTTTCCCGCAGCGGTCCGACGAAGCGGACGATGAGCCGGAGGGCGCGCGCGAGCCGACGATATTGCTGAACGAGGCGAGGCTCCTGTCGGAGGTCGTGCGCGCCGAAACGAGATCGGTGTGTCTTCGTGTGAACGCAGACCGCACGTGTCCTGAGGATCTTCAGAAGCTATCCCGTGTGCTCGAGGTCGCTAAGGGCAAGTGCCCGGTTGCGCTGTGTGTGGTTCTGTCGGACGGGGCCGAGGCCGTCTTGTCCCTCGGCGAGCCCTGGTGTGTCGACGCGCACGATGGATTCCTGTCTGGAATCGAACGTATTTTTGGCGAACAGATTGCCGAGCTTCGCTAGCTCGCAGCGTGTACGTTACGTAGTGCATAAGGGGTGATCCGATGTCCGAAGTAGTCGATGGGGGCCAGCCAAGGCCCCGCAAGGAAGAAATTCTGGATGTGGCGACAGCATTGTTCGCCGAGCGAGGCTACGACGGGACGAGCGTCAACGATGTGGCTGAGCGAGTCGGCATGCGCAAGGCGTCGCTCTTCTATCACTTTGCCACCAAGGACTCGCTCTACGACGCGGTGCTCGACCGGGTTCTCCACGTGGTGAGTTCGGCCATCGACGGCGCATTCGCAGGGAGCGGGTCGTACGCCGAGCGCACAGTAGCCGCTGCGGACGCCGTGACGTTCGTGCTGGCGGTCAACCCTGCTTCGGGCCGTCTTCTGCTGCGCGAGGCGATGGGTTGGGGATCCTCCACCGTCCGTCCGAACCTACTCGAATCCTTGCTTCGCCTGCTCAAGGCGAGTGAGGCGTTCATCCGGTCGGGGCAGCAGGCCGGGGAGCTCGTCGAGGGCAACCCGGAGCACCTCGTGCTCACGTCCGCCGGGTTGCACATTTTGCCTTTCGTCATCGGGCATCTCGTCGAAGCGTACGTGGGGACGTCGCCGTTCTCAGAGGCGTTCGTGGAGGCGCGCCGCGCGGCGGTGCGTGACCACGTGCGAGCCATGCTAGTCAAGCGGTAGAAATGCCCCGAGCCGGTTTGGTTGTCGCTCTCGACGTCTCCACACTCGATCGAGCCCGCGCTCTAGCATCCGCAGTCCGCGAATCTGCGGCCATGATCAAGGTGGGGTTGGAGCTCTACATCGAGGCCGGTCCGCAGTCGATGGCGCTCGGAGCGGAGTTCGATCTTCCCGTCATGCTCGATCTCAAGCTCCACGACATCCCCGAGACCGTCGAACGCGCCGTGGCGCGCGGTTCGTCCCTCGGAGCGCGGCTGCTCACCCTGCACGCGAGCGGCGGTGCGGCGATGCTCCGCCGGGCGGTTGCGCGGGCGGAGAGAGAGGGCGGGACTACTGAGATCGCTGCGGTGACCGTGCTTACCTCGTTCGATGCCGGGGATCTCTCTGCGCAAGGCATCGGCGGGAGCGTGGTGGACCACGTCGAACGCCTCGCGCGGATTGCGTGGACCGAAGGAGTTCGCACGTTCGTATGCTCACCTCATGAAGCGGTCGTCCTGCGCCGCGTGCTTGGCGATGGGGCGTCGCTCGTGACTCCGGGGGTGCGAGGTGCGTCGGCTCCTGGACAGGACGACCAGAAGAGAACGATGTCGGCGGCAGATGCGGTTCGCTCCGGCGCGCGATGGATCGTGGTAGGTCGGCCGATCCGCGATGCCCCCGATCCCGGGCTTGCCGCGCGCGCCATAGCTCTGGAGATCGCCGAGGCGAGCGGGAGCCTGGCGTGAGCAACCGGGAATCACTGCCCGACGCACATCGAGGGAGGACCATCTGCGGCTTGCAGCCCGTTCGCGAGGCCATTCGAGCCCACGGTGCCAAGCTCGATCACCTCGTTGTCGAGACCGAATCGGCCAGCCCGTCGCCGCAGATCGAAGCCCTGGTACGGTACGCGCGCGATCAAGGTGTCCGGGTGGAGCGTCTCGAAAGGCCCCACCTGGATCGCATCGCGCGCGGGGTGCGCCACCAAGGGGCGATTGCGTTTGCTCCAGAACTCTTGCTGACGTCACTCGATGAGCTTCCCGTCGGACCGTCGACGCTCATCGTGGCCCTCGACGAGGTTCAGGACCCGCAGAACTTCGGAGCGGTGGTCCGATCGTCGGTGGCCATGGGCGCAACGGCGGTTATCTGGCCGGAGCATCGGTCGGCTCCGCTGTCGCCGGCGATGTTTCGAGCTTCCGCAGGCGGTATCGAGCACGCGACCCTTTGCCGCGTAGCATCTCTCACCTCGGCGCTCGAGAGCCTGCGCGCACGCGGAGTTGTCGTAATCGGCCTCGACATGGACGGGCCGCACATCATTGATGCCATCGATTTGCGACGGGACGCCTGCCTAGTGGTCGGGGCGGAGGGCAAGGGCCTCCGAAAGACGGTCAAACGACTATGCGACGAGCTCGCCCGCTTGCCGATGCCTGGGCCATTGGCATCGCTCAACGCCTCGGTGGCGGTGGCCATCGGGCTGTACGAGGCGGTGCGCCAGCGGCAAGTCGCTTCCATCCCGACGTGACACGCCAAACCGCCCCTCTCCCCTCCGTCCCCGCTTCCCCCGGACTTCAGTACGGGGAAACGGGACGAGGCTTCTCGTCGAGAAGTGCGCAGAAGTGGGAGCCTACAGACAGGTGCAGAGAGGATCGCCCGGCGTACAGTTGCACGGCGCCCTGGCGCCGCCAGGCTTTGGCGGTGTAGGCCGCGGTGCTCCGCCGCCACCGACCGGACCTCGCGGGGTGTCGTGCTGTTGCTGCTGAATGACGACGAGTTTCTTCTGGCTTGCTTCGAGTTGAGCTTTCAGAGCCTCGATCGTCGCCGGGTCCGTCGCATTGGCCAGTTGCATGCGCAGGGCCGTCTGCTGCTGCTCGACCTGCTCCTTCTGGCTGGCAAGATCGCGGGCCAGGGCTTCCGCTCTGGCTTTCCCCGCGCTGATGTTGCTGATCGCGACACCTGCTCCGATCGCCCCAATGAAGAAGACCACCCCGAGCGCCGCCGCAATGAGCGTGAGTCTCCGCTTGTGCTTGTCCTGGCTGAGCGCGTGGAGCTGCCGCTCGTGCTCCTGGCGCGATTCGATCTCTGCGAGGCGCGCCTGCGACTCGGCCTCCATCTTCACCTTCTGAAGGGCCGCCTCCGATACCGCTTTCAGTTCCGCCTGGCGCTTCTGCTCCTCGAATTCGCGGCGCTGACGTTCTTCTTCCTCCGCGCGGATGCGAGCGGCTTCCGCTTCCTGCTTCGCTTTGACTTCCTCGAGCCGCCGCTGCTCTTGCTCGCGTGCGCGACGCTCGGCCTCGGCCTTCTCCTCCACCTCACGATTCTGCGCATCCTGCAGAATCTCCTGGATGGAGACCATCACCGAAGTCTCTTGCTGCCGATCCGCCATGATGTTCTCTTCCTGTGACCGCGCCGTCTCGTCTGATGCAGACGCCGACCGCATGCTTCGATCCCGACGCCGCAGTCAACGTAGCGATTTGCTGTGGCTTTCGCAAACATGGAATGCGCGTCTCGAGCCGCCATCGCCGGGCCTCGTTGACGCCTCCGCGCCGGCGTGGCACCCAGGCCAGCATGTCGACCCGTGTTGCAGCGCACATCACCGGCACCGTGTGGAGGATCGAAGTCAAACCAGGCGACACGGTGGCTCCGGGGCAGGTCCTTGTGATCCTCGAATCGATGAAGATGGAGATGCCCGTCGAGTCGCCCGTCGCGGGGACTGTCCAAGAGGTTCTCGTTTCGGAGGAGCAAGCCGTCGCTGAAGGAGACCCCCTTGTAACCCTAGGGTAGGCTTCGACGTGCGCCGAGCTGCCCGACTCCGAGCCTACGTCGTCCGTCATCCGTCTGTGCTTCACAAGTTCTGCGCGACGGCAACGCGGGATCGCCAGACCTGACGACGTGCCCTACCGTCGGACACCTGCTCGAACCCGGATCGCGATCTCCCGGTCCAGGTTGGCCTCAGCGGCGGCAAGCAGGTTGGGGTACGAGGCGAGCTTCCCGCGGAGAGTCTTCAAGACCTGCATGCGGTTGGCTTCGATTTCGGCGGGAGTCTTGTTGCTGAATGCACTGTCGAGTTGTCGGTTGCCCTCGGACTGCTTGGCGTTCGCAGCGCTCTGGAGCTGCTGAAGACTCGCGGAGGCGCTCTGGGACGTCGCGGCGAACCGATCGAACGAGCTCCTAACCCGGTCAACCGAATTCCCGGCCGGCGACCGACCGCCCGGCCCTGCGGCGGCAACCCCCGTGCATGTGCACGCGGGCGGAGTCGAAGCCGGAGTCGCTGGTGGGGCGCTGGCGACCACTGGCTTGCCAAGGGCTGCGTGATTCGCCGCCGCGACGCTGACGGCGTCGCCGCACGCCATGGCACGCGCAGCAGCTGCGAACGCGTTTTCTGATAGCCGCGCGGTCTCAACGATCGAGGCGTGAAACTGATCCGATCGTTTGAGCGCGGATTGTACCCGGGCCAGAACGTCGTCCTGAAGGTGCTTCGATGCGCTCTGAATCTGCGAATCGAGGTTTGTCACCGCGCGATCCGTCTTGGCGATGACGTCTTTGATGGGCTGAAGGGGATGCTGCGCCAACGTCCAAGGCTGGAGCGCGAGGAGGGCCATTTCTGGAATATCCTTCGTCAGCTCGTTCAAGCCGAAGTCCGCGCTTGCCCTGGCGGCGTCGAGTCCAGCGATAGCCGTTGATTGGCCCAGGCTGAGTGCGCTCGAGAGTTCGCCGTTGGCGTACTGAACCGCCCCGTTGAGGGACTGCGACAATTCCCCACCGACGGAGCTTGATAAGGTCTTCAAGCTCGTGGCGGACGCCTGGACGGCCTCAATCGTGGCTTGAGGATTGGCGAACGAATTGGCCCAGTCGCAGGTCACGCGCTGCCCGCTGCCGGCCGACGGGATAAGAGGGAAGAGGGCGGGGTCGTCCTTGGAGAGGCGGTCGAGCAAACGCTGGCCGGCCTGTTTCATGTCGTCCCGGATTCGCTGCGCATCAGCCGGCGACGTCTGCGCCGTGATCTTCGCCGACGCTTGTTTGAAGGCCGACAGCTCCTGATCCAGGGATGTCTGTCTGCGCGTGAGGTCGCGCTGAACCTGCCCCGACACGGAAGCCACCGCATCGATCCGGTCCTTGGCGATCTTCTCCACCCCTGTGGCCGCAGCTGAAATCGAATTCCTAAGGTGGTCACCCAGCCCCTGAAGCCGAGTCACGAGCGCTTCGACCTCGCCCTTCAACTGTCCAACGTCGTGGACGACATTCTCAGTGGTGTCGACAACAGCTTTCGTGGCGCTGTACGCGCCGCCCGTCACGATATCGGCCACAAGTTCGCCGAAGTTGAACGCGTTTGCCGCGCTCGAAAAAGAAAGAATTGTGAGGCCAACGGCGGCGACCCATGACAATTTTCGCATCTTCTACTCCTTTTAGGACGTATTCCAAATCTGCAGGCTCGTGTCGCCTTCTCACGCATGTCATATCGACCAGGGGGAGCTGCGTGGCCCCCTCGAGCTCCCCCGTGTCTGCGGTTCGCGGCCTGGCGCAATGTTGGGGTCAGCGCACGATCCGAGCCTGCTTGACGCCGTCGAGCTTGGGGAAATTGGCATCGAGGTACTCGTTGCCCTGGGCCTGGATTCGCCCTTGATCAGGCCCTGCACCGCGCGGCGCGCCCTCGCCGTACCCCTTGTAAAGAGTGTCGACGACGTCCATTCCTTGAACGACTTGTCCGAACGCGGGGAAAGTCGGATCGAGGTTCGAATTGTCCTTGTAGTTGATGAATATTTGCGTGGAGCGTGTGCCCGGCATCCCCTTCTGGGCGAAGGTCACGTATCCACGCTTGTTGGATTGTTTCGCTGGATCGTCGACGATGCCGGCGTTCTGCCATTTGGCGTTCACGGTAGGATCCCCGCTGATCCCGAACTGGACCATGAACCCGTCGATGGCGCGGAAGAACCGCGTGTCGTCGTAGAATCCCATTTTCACGAGATTGAAGAAGCGGTCGGCCCCATTGGGGGCCCATTCGCGGTGGACCTCGACGACGAAGTCTCCTCTTGTCGTGGTGAACTTGGCTTGAAACACATCCGGTGCGCGATCTTTGGCCTTGGACGGGTCGAGAAGATCCGGGTGGCTGACGGACGCTCGTGGGGCCGCTGCTCGCGGGCTCGCGGCGGTGGCGCTGGCGGTCATCGTCGACGCGGCAAGAGACGCGGTCTCCGTTTCGTGTTTGGTGTTGCAGGCGGCTAGTAACGCCACCGAAAGTGCAGCCATGCATAGTGCCTTCATGCGCTCCGCTTGTATCACGGGAGTCAGAGGTTTCGAATAGTGGAGCCTGCATCGGGCCACGGACGAACACCTGGACGTCAGCGGACGGAGCCTTCGATGGAGATGCTGACCCTTAGGATCATCGTCATTCGCTGGGATCGGCCGTCCGTCGACGCGGGAGTGACCATCTCCGTCGTTCCATCGAATACCGTCTGGGGCACAAGTCGCTCGAGGTCGAAGCGTGTTCGCGATTGTCCGGTCGCCAGCATCGAGGGCACGCCGCTGTCGGCGGACCGGCTGCCTGAGGTTTGTCCGAGCACCATCTGCGTGAGCTCGTCCTGGACGACTCCGTGACCGGCGTGTCCTTCGAGGAGCGTAAGCGTTTCGCCCTGCTCGAGGCGCACGTTGCTCGCGTGGATCTCGGAGACCTTCCTCCAGCGCCCGCCGACGCCCACCTTTTCCTCTGGAAAGGGGGCCGATAGGTCGCGAAGCGTCTGGCGAATCTGCTCGACCATTTGGGGCGTGTCGCCTGGATCCACTTCGGCGTCGCCCCGAACGGAGACGTCCTTCGCCAGCCCGCGCGCGTCCACCGTCGCCTCCCCGGCGAGAAATGCGACCGCGTCAACCTCACGGCGGAGGCCGTCGGCCACGAACGCAGCTGCATCGGAATCGTCCAGCACGTGGGCGGACAGGACGTGCCATTCGTAGCGAAGGTCGCCGGCCGACGACACTTCCGTCGGGTTGATTGCAAGAGTGATCCGGACCGAAGGAAGGACGACACCGGGATCGTGCGTCCCGTCCCTGTCCGTCGATGCGGCCGTTCGCAAGTCCATGGTGAGCTCCTCGGGGCGGCCCACCCGCCAGGAGTACCGAAGTCGGCTGCGAGGCGGCTTGCCCGGATCGATGATCTGCGTCGTAGCAAGACGAACGGGCTGGCGGCGTCTCGCAGGCGGGGTCTGCGAGGGCGCCGGGGCCCCGATCGCGGAGCGCGCAGGGATATGCCCCCCCAGCTCGGCGTCGCCAGCGTCGATCCATTGCGGTGACGACGGAGCCGGTCTCGAGCACTCGAGCCCAAGGGCTATCATCCCCACGAGCGCGATCGCTTGCGACGACAGTCGCACGGATGTCATGGAACACGCGCGGGCGGTCGGTCGGATGCAGCAAGGGCGTCGAGCTCTGCGCGTGCACGTGCAAGGCGCGAGTAAAGGGCGAGCGTGGCTGCGGCGAGGACAGCAATGAGCGCGACGAGCACGACGAGGGCAGCCTGCAGGTTCCGCAGCGATGTTCGAGCGACCGCGATGGGACCAACGTGGCCAAGCACGCCAACGCTACCGAGAGGGGGGGCGGGACGCGGGATCATCACTACGGCGACGTCTCCCGGGAGCATCCCTGCGACGCCGCCGGCGACTACGCGCTGGATCGCATCGGAGGTCAAAGGCGGAGTCGATCCGCGGTGTTGCAGCAGCACGCTCGCGGATGCGCGCGCCGGCGAGGAAGCTCGGTCGAGCGACGGCGCAGGCTGGCTGATGTGAACCCGGGCACTGACGACGCCCTCGATCCCTTCGAGCGATCGTTCGAGTTCTCCCGCGATGGCTGCGACGAGTTGAGCTTGTTCCGTCGCCTCGCTGGGCACGAGACTCCCTTTGCCGAGGGAGTCTACGATTCCGGGAGTCGAGGAACGGGGAAGCCCTTCGTCAGCCAACGCCGACAGGGCTCGCGGAACATCGTCGCGGGCGACGCTCACTCGGAAACGACCGTCCGCCGAGGGATCGACCTCCTTAATTGCGTCGACGCTCGCTCGGTCGAGCGCAAAAACGACATGATTAGCGGCGGAATCGTCGAGACCACCGGCGAGCGGCACCGTGCATGCACACGCGAACAGGATGGCAACCGAGGGAATGACTTGGTTGGGGCTCATGGGCGCCTCAGCCTTTTCGGGCGAGAATTCGTGCATCCCGTGTACTGTGGTTGCGGAGGGGAGGCAACGATGCTACGCACGAAGAGCTCGCGCGTCCTCGGTTTCGGTGCACTCGCACCCCGCCGTGCCCGAGCGGCCATTCGCGGTCTGGGTCGAGGCCATTGGATGCCTCGGCTCGTATTCGCCGGCCAGAAGCTACCGCCACACCCTGAATACCGAGCATCGAGAAGCGGAAAGGGCACGCCCCGCGCGTGCGTTATCTCTTTGGCCTCACCGTTCGCTGAAGCACTCTCTACCCTGAACGACCGCGCGCTCCGGCGCTTGCTCGGAGCCCGAGCATATCTGCGTGGATACGACTATGTCCGCCGTCATGCGGTCGAAGACATAGTCATCGAGGAGGCGAGCGCACGCGGACACGTACGCGGGTCCGATGCCGACCCTTACAAGGTCTCCCTCCAGCTTGCCCCGAACGGATTCACTTCCGTGTGTTCGTGTCCCGCGTTCGCATCGAGTAACGGGGGCCATTGCAAGCACGTCGCCGCGCTTCTCATTGCGCTGCGAGATCACGCTCGGGGAGGTCAGGCGAGGCTCGGGCAGCAGGCTGCCAACGGTGTGCACTACACGGTGCACGGCGGGACCGTTCACGTGGCGGGCGTCGAGGGAGAGGGCAGGCGAAGCAAGCGTGCACGAGCCCGCGCGCTCAAGGCCGCCCAGCAGCAGGGCGAGAGCCCGGTCGTGCGGGGAATGGTTCCGAGAGGGTCTGGCGTGGATGTGTGGCTTCCAGAGCCCATGCCTCCGGCGCCAAAAGTACTCGAGTACCGGCTACAGGTAAGGCAGATACCTCACGGTCCGCCCGGGGGTCCGGCGCCGTCGGGAGGATCGCTCACGGTTACGGTGTTCGATCCCGACACGCGCGTGCCGCTTTCCCCGACTGCTCTCCTACTGAGCCAAGATCAACGACCCACCGCAGATCGAGAGGCTCTGCGCGCGCTCGCGCGGCTCGAAGGTCAGGGCGCCCGCCGCGGCGGCATCGATATTCGCGGCGAGGACGCGAGCGACCTGCTCCCGCATCTGAAAGGTAGGCGCGTCATCGTCGAGCCTCAGATGATGGAGCTCCGGTTCGGTGAGGAACCTCTCCGTCCTCGGTTCGATCTCGAACTCTCCGCAGACGGCACGCAGATCGTCGTCAAGGTTTCGTTTCAGCGTGCCGGGGACCCACGAAAATTCACAACGGCCAGCGGGGCTTGGTTCGAGGGGAGCCCGGGGTACTACGTCGACGCGCTCGAGGGCTGGTCGCGGCCGCTGGATCGCCGAGTGTCACCCGCGGCGTTGCGCCGGCTCTTGCGAGTTCCTGCGATCGCCGAGTCCGTTGAGAGACTTCCGGACCTCATCATGCAGGGGCTGCCCAAGATCGCTGTGGAAATCGGAGCGGAGCTGCCCGAGTTGTCGCAAGTCGCGGACGTCGTCGATCTCGAGCCGACGTTCCGTGTGGCGGCCGGGGGCGCGCTCACCGAAGCGCTGGTGAGCCTGCGGGCCGCCTACGAGGACGTCGAGATCGACGTTCGTGCGGACGGGATGACCGTTCCCGTGATCGTCAAGCCACCGGACGTTGGGAGCGTCAAGCGCGCCAAGTGCATTCGTTGCGACATCGTCGCGCAGCAGATCGCGGCCGCTAGGCTGCGCGATCTTGGACTCATCCCAGCCGAGGATGGAAACAAGTTCGTCGCTCGGGGCGACGACGCAATTCGATTCTGGACGGAAGGGATCGGGTCCTTGCCGGACGAGTGGGATCTGTTCGTCCCCGACGACTTGATCGATGTCAGCGTGCGCACCGAGGCTCTCACCGCCAACGCCCGCGTGTCCAGTGGAGTGGACTGGCTGGCGTTACGGCTGAATTTCGAGAGCGAGGGCGTGGCCGTCACCCAGGAGGAGTTGGCGCGCTGTCTCACAGAGGGGCGGCGGTACGTCCGCCTGTCGGACGGCACGTTCGCGAAACTCGATCCGCAAAAGGTTCGGGAGGTCTTGCAGCGTCAGGCTGAGATTCTCGCTACCGGAGGAGGCAACGGAGGCAAGCTCCCGTTCTCTCAAGCCGGACGCATCGAAGACCTTCTTGCACAGGTCGGACGGTCCGCAGTATCGAGCGACTCGAGGGAGCTATTCAAGAAGCTCCAAAACATCGACGAAATCAAGGTGACGCGCAAACCGCGCAACCTCAAGGCCTCGCTCCGACCCTATCAGGAGCAGGGATTTCACTGGCTGTGGTTTCTTCACGAAATCGGAAGCGGCGGAGTGCTGGCCGACGACATGGGTCTCGGCAAGACGGTCCAGACGCTTGCGCTGCTGCTCGCAGTGAAGGCCGAGGATACGAAAGTCGAGGGGCGACGCCTGCCCTTCAAGGCGCTCATCATCGCTCCGACGAGTGTCGTGACCAACTGGCTACGGGAGATCGACAAGTTCGCGCCTTCGCTCACGTATGCTCTTTGGCACGGTTCGGAGCGCAAGGAGCGGCAGGACGAGTTCGAGGACGCCGATATCGTCATCACAAGCTACGCGCTCCTGCGTCGCGACGAACAGATGCTGAAGGAAATCAACTGGCGCTACGTCATTGTGGACGAGGCGCAGCAGATCAAGAATCCTCTCAGCGCCACGGCTCGCGCTGCCAAGCACCTGCGCGCCGACCGCCGTCTCGCCTTGTCGGGGACGCCGATCGAGAATCGCCTGAGCGAGATTTGGTCGATTTTCGACTTCGTATCCCCTGGTCTTCTCGGCCCTCTCGACAAGTTCGAGGAGCGCTATTCGAGGGCCATCGACGCGGGGGACAAGGCAGCCGCCGAGCGGCTCCGAGCCACGATCCATCCCTTCATCCTTCGACGCACGAAATCGGAAGTGGCGCGCGATTTGCCAGCGAAGATCGAGACGGACATGTTCTGCGAACTCACCGGCGAACAGGCAGCGCTCTACGCTGCCGTGCTCAGGGAAGTGCGCGCACAGGTGATGGGAGAGGTGGAGCGTCAGGGGCTGTCGCGCAGTCACATTCAGATCCTCGCGGGCCTCACGCGTCTCCGTCAGGCGGCGTGCGATCCGCGCCTTCTGGGTCTGCCACGGGAGTTCGGCGATGACGATTCGGGCAAGCTCGTCGCGCTCCGTGATCTCGTCCAGACATCGGTGGCAGGCAAGCACCGCGTCCTCGTCTTCAGCCAGTTTGTCTCGATGCTCCAAATCGTGAAGCGAGCGATGGAGGAGGATGGCGTCGCCTACGAGTATCTCGATGGTTCGACGCAAGACCGATCTCGGCATGTCGATAACTTCCAGGCGGACGATGGCCCTCCGGTGTTTCTCATCTCCCTCAAGGCGGGTGGCAGCGGGTTGAACCTCACCGCGGCCGATACGGTGATTCATTTCGACCCGTGGTGGAACCCTGCGGTCGAAGATCAGGCGACCGACAGGGCCCACCGTATCGGCCAGACCAAGGTCGTCACGATGTACCGTCTGATCGCCAAAGGGACGATCGAAGAGAAGATCCTCGAACTTGCCGGCAAGAAGCGCGAGCTTGTGGGCGCTGTCTTGAGCGAGGACGTAGGGGGTGCGAAGACTCTCACGAAGAGTGATCTCGAAGATCTGTTCAGACTCGACTCCTAGGACGTACACTCACGTGCTCCATGATCTGGCTATCAAACTCCGCCATCGCGCGACTACGCGACCGGCTTCGCGAGCGCGGCGCCCCGCCGTCGCGTGGTTTTCCGTTTGCCTCGTCGATGCTACCGGAGGAGCTCGAGCGCGCTGCGTCGATCGCCGAGTACGGTCCGCTGTGTGAGGCGATGTATCTGATGATGTCGGCCGACCGTGACATCACCGTGGCGGAGCGGGAGGTACTTCGCGGGGCGCTCCGGGGACTTTCGGACGGGTCCGTGCGTTCAGGTCACATCGACGCCATGCTTGAGCAAGCTGGGAAAGACGTCGCAACCGAGGGTCGTGTCCGGCGCTTGGAGGTTGTCTGCGCTGCGCTCCGCGAAGACGCGAGCCGTGCCGAGGTGGCGTTTGTGTTGGCTGCGGCCATCGCGTTTGCCGATGGTGCGGTGGCGGATGAGGAAAACGAGGTTCTCAACGATCTGGCCGAGCGGCTGGGCATTGATGAGGCGAAGGCCACTTCTTTGTTCGATGCCGTCGAAGCGGACCTCGGCCTCGAGTAGGCTCAAGCCCGTGGACTCGGGGAACGCGTCGTCTGACTCATCGATGCTGCTGGCCGAAAATGGCCTGCCGCGCGTGGCCGGCTATGAAGTGCTTCGCCGTCTGTCCGTGGATGCCACCAGCGATGTTTTGCTGGCCCGGTCCCAAGGTTCATCCGGCCTCGAGCGCGTTGTCGTCCTGAACGTCCTCATCGAACCGTGGCGCGAGGACGATCCGGCCCTTCGCGTGCTTGCGCGCGAGGTCGACGGCTACCGCCGGCTGACCCACCCCGCGGTGGCCAGGCTCTACGATTTCCTTGCGGATGGGGACCATCGCATTGTCGTCCTCGAGTACGTCGACGGGCTGCCGCTACACCGGCTGCGGGCGCTACTCAAGACTCATGGACGCGCGCTCCCGGACCAGGCGGCCGTCTACATCGCGTGGCGCGTCTTTGGAGCTCTCGCAGCCGCGCATGGGGCACTGGATGCCAGCACGGGCCGGGTGCGCTCGGTGGTGCACCAGGATATCAATCCGTCGCACGTCCTCGTTCCGTGGGACGGTCACGTAAAGGTCGGGAACTTCGGGATCGCCGTCGCGCTTGCGCGGGGTCCCCGAGCCGAGTCAGGACTTCTCCAGGGCACCTACGGGTACGCCGCACCGGAGCAAGCGCGGGGCGTCGCTGCTTCCACGCGGTCCGACGTGTATTCGGCGGGCCTGATTCTCTGGGAGCTACTGGCAGGTCGCAAGGCGATCATTCGAGGGTCCACTCGCGAATCGAGTGTGGTCGAGGCCGTCGCAAAGGCGGAGTTTCCGCCGCTCCACGAGCTTCGACCAGACCTTTCCAAGGCGGTTCTATCGGCCGTGTCGAGGGCGCTCGAGCCGGATCCCGACAAGCGCACCATCGACGCTCAATCGATGTGCGACGCGCTTCGGGTCTCGGGGAACCTCGAAGATGGTCGCGTGGCGCTCGTGGAAAGCCTGTCCATCGTTCGGCCTCCGGCCGTCGCGGACATGTTGGTAGAGGCTTCTGTGCGCGCCAAGGTGGCCAGCGAGGTTTGGCTGGAGCCGACGCGAAAAGTGGACGTGCCTGTCTATCTGGGGAGCTCGGGCAAGCAGGACGCCGAGTCTGGGACCCGCGGGCGGGAGCCGGCGAATCCAGCCAGGGACGTTGGCTCCTCGCTCCCACACTCACGTCCCCCCGTGGGCACGGCACCGATCGTTCTGCGAATGGGCGTTCCGCGTCCCCGAGATTCGGAGAAGGGTTCGACCGCTCCTCAGCCGGTCCGGGCACCCACGCCCGTGCCAGCGGCCTCGCCGACATCGGCGCTGCCCTCGCCGCCGACCCGAGTGCCGGCCCCGCCCCGGACGCCCGTTCCGGCATCCCCTCCCACGCCCGTGCCGGCCCCCCCGCTCACGCCTGTTTCCGCTGTTCCGTCCGCCGATGTGGCCGCTCCTGCAGTCGATGCCTGGTTCCAAGCCGAGACTGTGGAGGCTCCTCCACGAGCCACCTCACAATCGCGAATACTTCAGCCTCCGCCGCCGAGCCCCCTTCCGCCGGTGCAGACGCCCAGCCCGGTCGCCAAGATCCCGCGTCCACGTCTGTCCCCAGCACTCTGGGCCGTGCCCGTTGCAGTTCTCGTGGGCGCTGCCATTGCTGCAGCCCTGACTTGGAAGCCTCTCGTCCCGGACTTGCCGACACCTCGCCAGATTTCCTCGACTGTGGCAGTGCCTGTCCTCTCCATCGACCGCACCCGGGTGCCCTCGCCCGTGCAACTGGTTCCGCCTCCTTCGTTCCCGGTTTTCGACGCGGGATCGCGGGCGAACCCACCCGAGGTCGACCCAAGCGACCGTTCGAGACCGTCGCAGCGACCGGGCACCGGAACGGTCACGGTGGGTCCGACGCGCCCGGGGCATCGCGTGTGGATTGACGAGCGCCTCATGTCCGAGGAGTCGCCTGCATCCTACGTCGTGCCTTGCGGAAAACGTCTCATTCGAGTGGGGAGTCGCGGGGCTCCGCAGGTTCTCGATGTCCCCTGCGGGGCTGATATCGAAATCAAATGAATTGCACTCACCGGGAGCTTAGCGGAAGGCCGCTACGCGCTGTCTCCGCTTCGTCCGGCCGGGCACTTCGTGTCCTATTCTTGAACGACACGTCTCGGAACGGGGGGCCCGGGCGCACGCTCTTCTTTCTGCTGAAGCATCTCGACCCGAACGAGATCACGCGATTGGTCGTGTTGCCCCGCGAAGGAGATGTGGCAGATCTCCTGCGCCGGGGCGGAGTGACCGACCAACTCACGTTGGAGCCGGATCTCATCGAGAATTTGGTAGAGCCGTGGAACCGCCCGCTCGTGCGCAGCGACTTCGACGCTCCCTGGGCGCAACAGATCCTGCGCGCCGTGGGAAACGTGGCCCGCGCAAGTCGGGCTCTGTGGCGGCTCAGGACCTTCATCCGCCGCGAGCGAGTCGACGTCATTTTCTGCAACGGAACGACAGCCAACTTCGCCGGTGCAACTCTCGCGGTAATGACCGGCGTCCCTGCCGTCTGGCACGTTTTCTACCCATCGGTGGCTCCGATCATTGCGCCCATTCACGCGCGGCTTGCTCGCCTGGATGCGGTGCGTTCGATCTTGTGCGTATCGGAGCCGGTGCGGCGTCAGTTCGGCAGGACCGCCGGCAAGGTGCGCATCGTGCACGACGCGATCGATACGAACGACTTCGACCCGGATCGGACCGAGAAAGGCCTGCGGGCAGAGCTAGGCATTCGCGAGGACGCTGTCGTCTTGACGAGTCAGGGCCGAATCGTGCCGCGCAAGGGATATGTCGAGATGATTCGAGCTGTGGCGCTCGTCACCGCTCGCATGTCCGCTGAGGAGCGTAGCCGCGTTCGCTTCATCGTATTCGGAGACACACCCGAGGACACTCGGCGCAATCATCTGGAGGAATGCCGGGCCCACGTGCGGGACATTGGCCTATCCGACGTGATGTCGTTCGTTGGGTATCGTTCCGACATCAAACGCTTCATCGCCGACTCCGATGTCGTCGTGGTCCCGAGCATCTACGAGGATCCTCTGCCGCGATCCGTGCTTGAGGCCATGGCACTCGGGCGGCCGATCGTCGCGTTCGGCGTGGGAGGGATACCCGAAATGGTCGATGACGGTGTGACGGGACTCCTTGCAAACGGCCGACCGCCCGATGTCGACCAGTTGGCCAGACACATGCTTATGTACGTGCGCAGCCCCGCGCTGAGGGCGAGTCATGGTGCTGCGGGGCGAACGCGCGCGGTTCGGGAGTTCGATTCGCGGGTGCACGGGCGACGGATTCAGGAGGTGCTCGTGGCGGCGGCGGGGTCGCGGAGGCAATGCGCGCCGTAGCTCACCAGCTGGCCTGGCAATCGCGAAGATCTGCCTTGTTGGGGGTGTCCAGCGGGTTCGGGCCGGGGGGCGATGGATCGGCCTCGTCGATGACGCCGATGCGCTTGTTGACGAAGAGTACCTCGAAAGCCCACGCCGGGAACGGATGGTCGTCCGTGGAGCATGAGTGGTTGTTGAAGTGCACGTTGACGACGTAGAAGGTCTTCTTCAGCTTCTCCAGTACTCCGAGGAAACGCGGCTCCTCCGTGTGATGGAACTCCAGCAGCAGCTGGTCAATCCTGCCGAGCTCTTCGTCCGAAACGGCGGGCAAGGCATCCCACTCGGAGCCTTCGACATCCATCTTTACGACTAACCTCTTGGCGGAATCCCCATTCTTGGCGATCTGGTGGGAAACGGTATCGAATACTCGCTTGTCCTTCACCTCGTAGGCGCCCCCGACACACTCGTCGTGGAACAGGAACCGCGCGCCGTCGCAGACTGGTCTCCTCGGATCGAAACAGTCGTACTGGTGTGCCGCGACTCCTGTCTGGCGCACGACGTCGCAGGCCCACTCGTCTCGGCCATCGATACCATAGGAGTACGCGCTCTCCACCTGACCCAGCAAGTTTGCGCACATCACGTAGCCGCCGTCGTGGGGGTGGCCGTAGCGCTTCATGACGCAGTTCTTCAGCCGCACCGGTCTGATGGCCGCGAACAGGCGCGCCCGATTGCGCCACTCTACGGCATCGCGGATGCCGAACACGGCGATGGTTAGCGCCGCGACTGCCAGGACCACACCGGCGATGATTCGTGCGTTCTTGTTGTGTGGCAGCATCCTCGAGACCTCCTCAATTCCGTTGTTCCCAGGGTGTCGGGAACGCATGGGCGCGCGACACTAGCATCCGCAGAGGAGCTCGAGGGGGCCGCGATGCGCCTCCTCGTCGATGAGGCGGGCGCCCAGAAGCCTGATTGGGCCCAGGGGAGACGCGCCATTCGGGGTCGAAGCCACAATCGGAGTCAGCTTCAGGCGAAAAGGTCGACCGCGTGCGCAACATAATCGCCTTTTGCCCACTCGAGAAGGTGCCCGATTTCGCGTCTCGTGGCCAGGACTCGAAGGTCTGCCGGATGGATCGCGATTCGAGTGGCAACGAAATGTCGCGCGTGGCGTGCCACGCGACACCACGCGATGGTCGACACGACGCGTCCGGGTGATCGAGTCGCCCAATTGAGCACGATGCTTGGACGCGACCGATGCCTAGCAGGGTCGTAAATGCGGAAGTGGTCTTCGCAGTAACGATATCCGCGGGCCGCCAGGAGGGGCACGAGCCATCCGGGCATGGACCACCCCGGCGCCACGTAGCCATTCAGACGCAGGCCCGCATCGCGCAGCATTCGTTCTCCCTCTTCGATGCGGCTTCTGCCCTCCTCGATGCTCACGTCCGAGAGCTCGGCTTCACCCCCCGTGACCACGCGCTGGGCAAAAAGCCACGCAAGCCTTCCGCCCACCGACCTACCGGCGTAGGCGCGCCCGGCTTCGTGAAAGAATCCGTGGAGTAGGATGTCGTGTCCGAGGTCCTGGAGCTCACGAAGACGTTCGCAGAATCGCGGACTGGCTTGCAGCGACGCTCGCCGGTGAAAGTCCGGCACGACGAGCAGGCCGGGGCGTACGTCGACGTGAGAGCACATTTCGAGTGCGTCTTCGACCTCAGCCGACCAAGCGGGGGATACATCATGGATGGATACGTAGACGGGCACGGTGGCCCTTCGTACCACGCCGCGCGAGAATTGGGTCAGGTCCCCGAGTCTTCGCGCTCGAAGATCCGAACCTCGCGAGTCGTGCTCCCGTGAATGTCGATGCGTGGCCAGATCGAGCTCTCCCAGCGGGATGTGTGGACCAGGCGATATCCGCGGCGGCCCTGGTGGAGCTCAGCGAAGAACCGGCACGCGGCCGTGTCACTTTCCCACAGGCGCTCCTGACGCGAAGTGATGCGTCCGGGTTCCCGAGCAGCAGCGTCATTGTACATGTACCTCCACACCCACGTTTCCGTGACCACGATCCACCTCGAACGTCGCTGGTCGACGGCTTCGTAGTCGTCCTGGACTTCGCGAACGGTCGGCAGCGGATTGCGCGCGTCCACTGGTTCGGGGCCCACGCGGATTACGCGCTCGGACGACGGGAACCGGGGAAGGTAGACGTTATTGCCGTACGTCTCGACGACGTCGGCCGATTGCACGTGGCCGGCCAGCCACCGTTCGGCGTCGTAGCGGGGGTCCCACAGCAGTGCCGCGTCGACCCCCACCGACTCATAGAGGGCGGGGCCAAAGAGACAAGCGATGAGTGCGTAGTTCCATCGACCGAGTCGAGCGCCGACGCGCGCAATCAACCAGTCGAGGCCGAACCCGCCATAGACGCCCAGGAACAGCATTTGTGGAAGAAGGAATCGGTGCTCGGTCCTCCGGGCGACGAACGTGAAGGCAAGCGTACATGACAATGCGTAGAGAAGCGGGAGAAGCGCGGCCACTCGAACGCCCTCGCTTGAACGGTCCGCCGGGATCTCCGTCACGTCTCGGAAGTCGTGTACGGTTGGCGCGGAGCGCCGAGTCCATGCAGCGCAGGCGCGAAACGCACCCAAGAAGAACAGCGGGGCGAATGCGATTGGATAGTAGCGAGTGAAGTGCAAGCACGAATCGCGAACGACGAGCGATATGCCACTCCAGGTGCTCGAGTAATAAGCATGGTCTTGGCTCGCCGTCCCAAAGAGAAACCGAAGGCGGGCGGCGAAGCCCGAAGGGTTGACGACGGCTCCGTCGAGAACGAGAAGAAAGCACACCGAGAGCGCGGCGCCGATCGCGAACTCGCGGGCGATTTCTCCTCGGTGCTCACGCGCAAAGCGCGTTGTAGCAAGCCAGAGCGCCATGCACGCCGGGACGGCAATGAGGAAGAGCGAGTACGCTTGATCCTTCGTGCCGATGGCCATGGCCATCAGCAGGAGGGCGGAGCGCAGGAGTCGCGGTCTCTGTTCCACGAGAACGCGCGCGAGGAACATGAGCGCCAGGGACGACCAGAAGAGATAAGGAACGTCGAGGTTGGTCGTGTGAGAGTAGTAGGTAAGTACCGCGTTGGCACCGCACACCGCGGCGACCCAGGTGCTCGCACTCCGTCCGCTGACAATCCTCGCAAAACGTGCGAGCGCAATCACAATTCCAATCGACATGACGAGGGTGACGAGCCGCGCGACGAGCGCGAAAGTCGTCATGGTTGGGATCTGAATGAATGCGGCAATGAGGTCCGGCGGGGAGAACGACCGCGCGCGGGCCGCGGCGAATCCGGAGACTGGAAGGGTCAAGAGGGCGAGCAAAAGCAGTTGGGCAGGCGGATACGTATAGAACCGCCCAGGCCAGTAGGTGAAGAGCGCGCCGAACAGGAAGTCACGTGGGGCGATGCCGTCGTCATCCCAACCGTCGGACGCTGGAAGGCCCCATCCGATGCCCGTCGCGTGGAGCACAAAAACGGCTGCGACGACGGCGGCAAAAGGTGAGCGGGAGCAGCGCACGAGAAGGCCACGAATGCCCTTGCGGTCTGCCACGGACGACGCGTCATATCGAGGAGGGGGGCGCTTCGCGGCCGCCCTCGATCTGCCCCACAAACTAGCCATCGTGTTCTGCTGCCTTCTTGGAGGAACGGCCCGCGCCCGCGACGAAGCGCATCAACACGAATCCGAGACACGCGATGGCCGCTTGACGGGCAAAGAGCGTAAACACCCCAGCGGGGCGTCCGTCGGCGAGCAGGTCGTAGTACCCGCGATGGTAGAGCTGTGTAATGGCCATCGTGGCCACAAGCAGCCCGATGACATTGCGCCCTGGAGCCACCGAGAGAGCGAGCGAGATTGGCAAAGCCCACGTCAGATACTGTGGTGAGAAGACCTTCGCCAAAAGCCAGATCGCCACGCATCCACCGAGATATGCGATCGCGAGGGCATCGGTCCTGGGGACACGCGCGAGTGACGTCGCGCGCGCCATGACGAACGTGAGGAGTCCGATAGCAAACACCAGCAAGGGCGTTGTCAGTGCGGAAAGGGCGTCGGCGTACCCCCCGACGAAGTTGTACGATCCGAAAGACAGAGATGTCGGCGAAGTCTGTCCGGCGAGCATCCGCACCAGAGCCAAACCGAGACCGAATGTCGACTCGACGTGGAGCCCGCGGGAGGCGTGGTACCGGAGCACGCTCGTCAGGGCACCAGGCGCCACTGCGAGCATTGGCCCCAGGCTGACGACAACGCCTAGGAGAACACCTCCGAGCGCGCGCACGACCGTTCGGGGATCGTGAAGGCGCGTTCGATCGGCAGCCCACAGAGGTGCCAAAAACAAAACGGGAAGAAACTTCGTCCCCACGCTGAGTCCGAGCGCCGTGCCAGCCAGCAATGGCCTGCCGCGCGCTGCCGCCCACAGCGAAAGCGCGAGGAGAACCGCCACTATCGCGTCGAGGCGCTGAATTGCGAGCCCGCCTTCCGCGAGCAGGAGCGCCGAGGCGAGCCACCAGCGCTCGCGAATCCACTCGGGGCTGGTGCCCGGATTGGCGTGGATACAGAGTGCCGATGCCACGAGCAGGCATGCCGCCATCACAAGCCCGAACAGGTGAGCGAAGGTCTCGAAGGTCGAACTTGCGAGCGCGGGCAGCATGATGAAGGGAAGGACGAACGCCGGGTACTCGAGCGGGACCTCGGAATACGGCACGTGAAAGTGACCGTCCGGCGCCGGGAGACGGGCAAATTCCGCGGGTGCGCCCTCGTGCGCGCGGAGAATCACCAACCTATCGAAAGGCAATCCTCGGATCGCGAGGGCCGTGTTGAAATAGAGTTCTTCGTCCGCTGACTTCCGGTAAAGAAAGGCCAGGGGCTGGTGAAGTCTATGGACGAGCCCTGCTCCCCACCCCGGCGGCGGCGGTTGGCTCTTCGCCCGCTGATACCCTTCGAGGCTTGGTCCCTGGTTGAGCCATAGGCAAGCGATCATCACGGTCGAAACCGCCCCCATAGCCGGCCACCGGATCCATCGACCCAACAGGAAGCTGGCCACCGATGTCCGCATGGGTGTTGGCGTAACGATAGGGGAGGGCATCGGCGCGATGGCTCTACGAAGATCGTAACAGGAGATTGAAGACTACGGCGAGCGACACGAAGGCCGCGAACACTCCCAGCCAAAGCGTACGAGGTCGGTATGTGAAGGAGACGCGTTCGTCGGACGCTGTGAGTCGATAGGCATTTACCGAATGGCGGTCGAGCGTTGGTGTGCCATTCGCTCGCCAACTTTCGTCGAAGTTCTGATTGAGCACGAGCAAGTCGCCGGGGCGTGCCCCGTGTACTTGCACGACCATCTTGTTCGGGGTCCATTCGACGAAATCGGCCGTCCCATCGCCGTCGAGGAATGCCTCGCCTCGGTATTCCGGTTCGCCAAGTCCTCGAGCGCCCAGACCCCGCGGTCGGGCCCCGTTCGCCTTCCACGCGTCGATGTTGAAGGCGTGGAACGTGCCGCACAAAATAGAGCCGACGTTGGCCAAGTGCAGTCCCAGGGAGGCTCGCATGTTGGCTTCGGGGTACGAGAGAGCGAAAGGAACGTCGAACGTTTGAACGTAGGTCGGGTGTGCCGTCACCTGGGGAGGGTGAACGCCAAACCCCTGGGCGAGGCATCGGTGTGATTCATAGGCCACGTCTGCCACGATGGTAGTGGCGATGGCGATCGTGACAGCCCCCCACCATCGATTCCACGCGCCGGAGATGCGCGCCTTGTTCAGGCGGCGTTCGATGTCTGCTGCGCTCACGATCGCGAGGAATAGAAGACCGGGGTAGGCGAAGCGGAACGGCACGTGCTGCGATCGAAATGGGGGAACGAGATGAAGCAGAACCCACGGTCCAAACAGGCCGAGCGACAACCAAAAGAATGCGAGCGCAACGAAGCGAAATCCGCGAAGCTCGAGATCCACCGGTGCGCGCCACGCTCCGAAAATCAGCACGCCGACGCCCAACAGACCGACGTAAATGCCGTACTCGTAATATCCGTAGTCGAGATCCCAATAGGGCCATAGCGAACGCGCCCACGAAGGCATCGCAAACGTGAGTAGGTACGAGATGGGGTCGAGATACTCGCGCGAAGAAACGATGCGCGGATACTTCGACATCGTATCGACGAGAGGCAGGAGCTTTGGCGCTGCAAGCCCGACCGCGAGCAGGAAACAGAGGAGGGCGCGAGCGATGGTTTTCCAGTTGCGACGGTGATAGGAGACGAATGCCGCATAGAGCCCGATCGCGAGGACTGCGTGAGGGAAGGGATAGATGCCGCCCGCATAGACCATCATGGCAAGGCAGGTCGAAGCAAGCACGAGCGAGCGACCCCTGGATGCCGTCGCATCGTCAGCACGAAGGAACGCAACTATCGACCATGGCAGCGCCGCATAGGAGAGATGCCAGGGGTGCCCAGAAGCGGCGTGCAAAGCCCACCGCGAGTTCAAAACGGCGAGGATGCATACCACCGCGCGCAGTATAGGATCTCGGCAAAATAGTCCTGCGAGAACCCAAGCGCCAGCGAGCGCCGCCGCGAGCGCAACCACGATCTCCAAGCGAATCGCCGCAGCCAATGGCAGCCATAGGTACGCCGGCAGCAGCGCCGATACGATGGTCGTTCCGGCTTCGGGATCAGACCAGTACGGGTGCCCTCCGCATCCGTAGGGATCCCAAAACGGAAACTGATGGAATCGAAGGAACGAGGTTGTCGCAAACTGCCGATACGCCTCCATCTTGTCCCAATCGAGCGTGCCTAGCGACGTTGGGTCGCTCGCAAGGGCGAGGCACACGTACGCTGCTGGGCCGACTACGAGTGTGAAAGCGACGAGCGCCCTCCAACTCGTGGTCAAGCGGATGGACAGGGTTGCGGACACTCGGCGCCTTCCTATTGCACGGCGAGAAGGTCATCGTACACGCCCAGCACCTTCGCAAAGTGCGCGCGGGCTGTCATCACGCGCGAGGCTGCGTCGACGGCGCGGGCACGCAACTCGGTGCGATTGCATGCGAGAATGCACTCCAGGGCCGCTGCACACGCATGCACATCGAGACTCGCATAGATCACGCTGCACGCGGGATTGGCGGTCTCGCTCGCCCCTCCGCGGTCGGGCACGACGACGGGAAGGCCACACGCGATGGCCTCGGCCACACCAAGCCCGAACGTCTCGTAGGGGCAGGCGTGGACGAGGACGTCGGCCGCCGCGAACGCCTTGGCGAGCTTGACTCGGTCCGTTTCGAATCCGACGAAGCGCGTGCCGGGCGGCGCGCGGCGCTCAAGACGAACGCGTTCCGGGCCGTCCCCAAACACGACGAGGACGGCCGCACGGCGTTCGCGCAGGTGGGCGAAGGCGTCGAGTACGACGTCCCATCGCTTCTCCACGGCGAGGCGTCCCGCTGCGACCACGATGTCCCCCGGTTCGCCGGCGGAAAGCTCCTGTCTCAACGTGGGGTCCTGGGGCCGCGGATGGAATATGTCCACGTCGACGCCGAAGGGAATCTGGTGAACGTTCGGAACGCCCGCATCACGCAGTCGCACCGCTTGCGCGACGCCGGCGACGAACGTTGCATCGAACGGAGCGAGAAGAGCGCGGACCCCCGTCCACAACGGCCGCGTAAGGGTCCGGGCAGCAATGCGCCCAAGAGTGCGGTTCAAGGCAGGTTCGACATATGTCCCGACATGATCGGCGTGCCAAAACGCGGTGCGTATGCGCGATGCACTTCGACCACAGGCCACGGTCGCCGCGGCCCCGAGATAGGGGGAGTGTGCTTCGAGAACGTCGGCGTGAAGGCCGCTCACGATGCGCCGGATGGTGCCGAAGCGACCTAGCACGTGGTACGTGGGATCGTACGGAAGCCGTGCGCCCGCGATGCGAATCACGCGCTCTTCGCCAGACGGTTGCGTCGCAGATCCAGCCGGTGGCGACACTATCCGATTCTCGTCGCAGGGGCCAGGGGCAATGACGGAGTGGCAATGCCCGAGTTGGCACAGAACGTGACCCCTGGTCGTGAGATGACTGCGAACCCCACCTCCGCGTTCGGAGTAGAACTCCGTGATGTCGACGATGTTCAATCGCTCCTCCGGTCGCATTCCGCGGCGGACCTGTCCGTAGCGCCTGTCGGTCTTCCAAGCGAGGCGCGCAAGCGGGTGTCGTCGGCAAGCGCTCGCGCGCGGATCTCGGCCCTTCACCACGAAGTTGGGGCTTCGGCAGACAGCGTGGCCGAGCAGTTGTCCCCGTTTGCTGCTCTCGCAGCCAGGCACGGGCGGCCTCTGCGCGTCGCCATCCTCAGCGACTTCTTGCGCATCCCTTATGCGAACGGTGCGGTATTTCAGACACGGTTCCTGTATCAAGAATTGCGACGGTGTGGTCACGAAGTCACAGTCTTCGGTCCGGCGGATCCGACGGCCGCACCCGGCGAGATCCCTCCCGGCAGCATCGCCCTACCAAGCTTCCCAGTGCCAGCCTACCCGGGGCTGCGGATTCCACTGCCCCTCGCGTCCTGGATTTTTGATGCAAAGCGTTGGGACTTCGACGTGTGCTTCGCGCAGACGACCTCGATGCTTCTGGAATTTGGCATCTGGCTGCGCCAGATGAAGGGCACGCCACTTCTGTGCGTGAATACGACCCACCTGGTGGCCGCGTACGATGAACTGCTGCCGGCCAAGTTCGCGAGAATTGGTCTGGTTCACGCCGGCCTTCATCTGACGCTGAAGCGTCCCTACGAGCGCCTGTTCGCGCGCCTGTACAACCAGAGCGACGGCCTCGTCGTTTTGAGCGATGGCCTGCGTACGTACTGGCGCGAGTGCGGCGTGACAGTTCCCATCCACGTCATCCCGCGGACCGTTCAGCCAGAGGTCTTCGATCGGCCTCACGGTCCTGATCCCTACACCGGCCTCTTGGCGGATGCTGGCCTTCCCGATCGCGGTCCGAGATTGGTCTGTGCGGGTCGCCACACGCGTGAGAAGTCCCAGGATCGCGTGATTCGCATCTTCGCGCAGCACGTGCTTCCCAAGGAGCCTGACGCCACACTCACCCTTGTCGGCGAAGGCGCCGAGACGCCCGAGTTGATGCGCCTGGCTCGCGAACTCGGTGCGCAGCAGCGCGTGCTGTTCACCCGCGAAGTGCCGTGGACGGCGATGCCGGACTACTACCGTTTCGCCGACGTTTTCGTGCATGCGTCCCTCAGTGAGACATACGGGAACGTCGTTGGCGAGGCTCTGTGGTGCGGAACCCCGATGGTGGCGTTCGCCGATGGCATGGGCGTAAGCTCACAAATCACCGACGGCGCAAACGGAATCTTGCTCTCGCCTGGCAAAGGGGAGGCCGCCGAGAGTGCCGCCGATGCGGCATTCGGGCGGGCAGTGGTGGAGCTCCTCAGGCACCCGACGGCGCGCGCAAGACTCGGCAAGAATGCCTCCAAGCGCGCTCGCGACCGCTGTGCGCCTGCCGTCGTTCAAGGACGCATTGCGGACGCATTCCAACATGCGCAGGAGCATGCCGTGGCAAGTGGCGAACGCCCCGCGGTCGAGCGCCCGAAGATCATGCAGTGGCTCACCACTTGGAGCCACGCGCGTTCGTGGACCACATACAACGGAATGGTCGTCTTAGCGGGACGTTTACGCACCATCACCCTGGGCGAGCACAGCAAAATGCATCCCCGCTTCGGCGCGTGAATCGACGAGGGGGGCGCTTGGCGGTCACCCTCGAGCTCCCGAAATCGACGAGGGGGGCGCTGCGCGGCCCCCCTCGAGCTCCCCCACGGTGATCCACAGGCATGGCGCGCTGCAGTCGATGGGTCGGGTTCTTGGATGCCGGAGTCACTCCGGATTGGCCTTCACCCAGGCGATGACGCTCTCAAGCCCCTTTCTCAGTGGAACGATTGGCTCCCATCCGAGCTCGGTTCGCGCACGAGTGATGTCTGCGTAGGTCGCTCCGACATCGCCTAGTGGGATCGGGGCGTTTTCGACAGTCGGTCGAACTCCGGTGAGTTCGGCCAGTGTCTCCACGAGCGCCTTGAGCTCGATGGGAGCGCCCGAGCCGAGATTGTAGGTCCGAAAGCCTTGGGGGCCTCGGTCGAGGGCGAGAAGCACGCCCCGCGCGATGTCGTCTACATGCGTGAAGTCGCGCCGCATCGTGCCGTCGCCGAAAAGAACGATCGGGCGACGCGCTAGCAGGGCGCGGGCGAAGAGAGTGATCGCCATCTCTGGGCGCTGTCGTGGGCCATATACAGTGAAGAACCGGAGCCCAAGGCACCTCGTCTTTGGCGTACTTCGACAGAATGCGCTCGACAGGAGCTCGGCGGCTCGCTTGCTGGCGGCGTAGGGCGACTCCGGAGGGACGACGTTCGCATCCTCGCGGGCGGGCAGGGGAGTCGTGCTCCCGTAAACCGAGGAGCTCGACGCGAACACAAACGTTTCGATGCCGCGATCTCTCGCGAGTTCTTGCATGACGGCGGTTCCCTCGACGTTCACTCGCGCGTAGTGCGCCGGTGCGGCGAACGAGGGCCTTACGCCCGCCAGGCCCGCGAGGTGCAGGATCGCGCTGGCCCCGTCGGCCAGGGGCGCCACTGCGGCGCGATTCGTCACGCAACCCGTGACGATGCGAAGGCGCGGTCCAACTTGCCAGGGGGGCGGTAAGCTGTCCGCAATCTCCGTCAGATCGCGCGAATTTCGGTGCTTGAAAGCCGTTGGATAGGGGGAGTTCGAAAAGTCGTCGACGACGACGACATGGTCTCCTCGCAACAGCAATGCCCGCGTCACGTGGTAGCCGATGAACCCGACGCCTCCGGTGACGAGTATGTGTGGCACGTGCATCTCAAGAAGGTTGAGAGTAGGGACGATACCCTCGGCGCCATCGAAAGCCAAACCACCTTCTCGCGAACGTGCCTTTTACGTATCGCTCGAAGAGTCTGCTGTGATGCGCCATAGCCACCACCCGCCTCGGTGCGAGACCAACGTCATGGTCGCCGGGACGAGCGGGGTCGCTGCGGACGGGTTCTGGCGAATGAGAACGTAGTCCCAATCTTCAAGGCGAAACGACGCCCAGTCGACGGATCGCATGTCGCTTTCGCAGTAGCCGGACGGCAACCGGAAGGCCGGATTGCCTGCGCGTGGAAAAACAGCAGTGCCTTGATGGTACCAGATGTCGCTGGCAAGGATTGGTTTGTCGACGAGAGCGAGCATTCCATAGTGCACGAATGGGTGGCCGCCGAAGACTCGGCTGTTGGGCTCGATCGGGAGGTCGAGCAGTCGAGTGCGTGCCGGTATCCGTTCCAGCACTTCCTTGTAGCCACTCGCCTCGCGCTGGAAGTAGCTCGAGGCGATGAGCACGATCCCAATCTGCACGCATCCGGTCGCGGCGCCCACGTAGCCAAGAATTCGCGTCAGGCGCGAGCCAAGGGCTTCGGTGCGAATCCCCACGAGTGCAAAGAGAAGAAGCGGAAGCACCAGCCGCCCGTCGACGAAGCCAAACCATCCGATCGTGTGCGGCAGGATGGCGAAGGCAATTCCGAGAATCACGACCCCGAGTGTGAGGGCACGGGATTGAAAATCGGCAATCGTCAGTCCTGTCCACGTGCGCTTCACGGAGCGAGCCGATGCCACGGTCAACGCCGCCCAAATGGCCAGACCGACCAGCACGTCCGGGCCGACGCGCGTGATGAGTGTCGGGGTGAGTAGCAGACTCAGCTTGTCTCCGAGACTCTGAAAGTGCATGCCGGAATTCGTGCAGGACACGAGAGAGGTCAGCGACGACGAGGCGGCGCGCTCACAGTAGGTCGAATATGCCGCGAGCGAAATCGCCGGCGCGTAGACCGACAGCATCAGGAACCTCCTCGCGCGCCACGGAGGCGCGGCGAGGCTCGCGCACGAAACCGTCAGCAAGAGCAGGAACGCGTGGCCGTGGCACAAAAAGACGACGGGCGCGAAGACCGCCAGAAAGGCCCCTGCGATGGTGACTCGCCTCCGGGCGGCACCGCCCATGCCGATCGAGGTCTGGCGCGCGGTCGCCTCGTGAGCGCCGACGAGCTCGAGCCACAATGTCAGGCCGACAATCGATGTGGTCACCCCGAGCAGGTAGCCAGCGAAGCCGAAAGCGGTCATGAGTCCAAAACTGAGCGCGACTGCCATTGCGCCTAGGCCGGGGCGCCACTCACCATGCAGCCGCCACCGCGCCCACGAGACCGCGAGAGGGGTCCCGATCGCGGGGAGCAAAGCCAACCCCCGGACGGCGGCTATCGGGCCGCCGATGGCGGCGAGCATTCCACCGAGCGACCGGAACGCCGAATAGGGGCCGACGTGCGGGACCACGAGGAAGTAGCTCTGATCGAACGGCGATCCCGAGTACCGGTGTCGGAGCGCAATCAGGCCCGCGTGCGCCGGCAAGTCCATGAACGGCAGCGCATCGAATCCAAAGAAGACGTACACAACCACCCCAAGCAAGAGGACAAACCCCATCGAGCCAAGGGTCGTTAGGCGGAACATCGCACCTCTAGCCCTCGCACGAGCCGGCTTGGAAATCGAGCCGCGCGGCGCTCGTGGCCTTCCCAAGCGCCGGTCTCGGGTCACATTTCGTTGGCGCCACGCCCGCCCATTCTGCGACAACTCGCCGCAGTTGCATGGTCCATATGGTCCCCTCGTCTTGGTTTCGTGGGCCCCGATGGCTCTATCTCGTTGCTCTCACTGTCCTTGCGGTCGGTGCATGGTGGGGGCTGCCGCACTCGGAATCGTGGGCCAGCGATTCCGTGAGCCCGCGATCGACGAGTCTATTTGCCATTGCGCTCCCCTATTGGTGGGGCCACTTTCACACGTATCCGCCGCTCCACTTGCTGCTCCTCACCGTGCTGGGCTTGCCGTTGACGCTCATCGTGGTGGTGTCGGCACTCCTGACGCACCAGACGATAGAGTCCGCGCTCCTCCATCCCGCATCGATGACGGCGTTCGAGGTCGTCGCGCGCGCCGTCGCGATCTTCATGGCGGTCGGAATCGTGGATTGCACGCATCGCATTTGGTCTCGTCTGGAGAATGCGCAAGTCGGGGCGCTCGCTGGACTGTGTGTCGTGGGAGTCGTTCCCTGGGCCTACTACGGCAAAGTCGGCAACGTCGACGTTCCGTCCGTGTTCTGGGTGTGTCTCGCGCTGGAACAGGTACTTCACCTGAGCTTTGCCCCCGGCGACGCCCCGCGCACCGAGAGACGCGCTCTCGTCTTGGCAACCATGGCCGTTCTCACCAAGGATCAAGTTGCGGGCGCCCTGCTCGTCCCGATCGCGTGGATGGTCCTCGCTCAGCCGTTCGGCGTGTTCAGGGTCTCCTTGTGGAAGTCTGTCGCGCTGTGCTTCGGTCTGTACATCGTCATTTCGGGTGCGCTTGTGAACCCCGCTGGTTGGCTCGCGCGCATGCGCTTCATCTTTGGTCCCGCCAGTCAAGATTGGGCTGCCTATGAGCGGTCGCTCGGGGGACGGATTGCCATGATGCGGGACATCGTCAATCGGATACCCGAGTTGACGTCATGGCCCTCTGCGGCTCTGGCGATCGTAGGCATTGGAACCTGTATGGTCAACCGTCGTCGGCGACGCCATCTCCTGCCGCTCGCGAGTGCCGTGTCCTTTACGGCGACGTTCAATGTCTTGGCGCTTCGCTCCGAGCATCGGTTTCTTCTCGTACAGACGGTCTTGCTCGCGCCGTATGCCGCGCTGGTCCCTTCACTCGCATACGGCTCGAACAGGGCGCGCGTCGTTGGATACGCTGCCTTCTTCGTCGGATGGCTTGCAAGCCTTCGAAATGTCGCATGCCTCGACGCCACGCTGGTGGTCGACAGTCGCTACGGCGCCGAACACTTTCTGGCGACACTGCCCGAGCACGCTCGAGTCGAGATCCTCGGGGGCGCCAAATTCTTCCCAAGATTCCCTCGGCACCTTCAGCTCGCGCGCGTAGGGCTCGATGCGCCGCAAACGCGAAGCGGGATACCCGGCGTCCGCGAAGAACTCGGCGACCCTCGAATGCTCGATGTTCGTCGCCCCGACTACGTGGTGCTCAGTGCGGAGTTTGCAACACCCGAATTCCTGTTCTCCACCGAACATCGCGGCCCTCCCGTGGATTCCCGCACGGTCGAGTTCGTCCACGGTCTCGAGGATGGGCGATTGGGCTACGCCCTGGCCTATCGCTCCGCCTGTTCGCTCTCGTGGCCGCTGCGCTGCATTCGATTGCACTCCTGTACGGGCGGCAGCATCGCCATCTTCAAGTCCTCGGGTGCCACCGCGGTCAGCCCTTGAGAAGGTGATGCTTGTGCGCGCGGTCGGGGTCTGCCATCCCTTGGCGGTGATGGGTTCACCGTCACTCGATCTCCACCACTGGCTCGCGCTCGGGCCAACAGTTTTCGCTGCTTGCCACCACGCACTTCGTCAGGCCTCCCGCCACACGGGCATTCCAGCGATTGTCATTGCGGCCCTGGTCATCGTGCTGTCACGGCGGATGGTCCGGGCGGCGGTTCGACTCGCCATCGAGGTCGCGATCGTGGCCATCGTACTCGTCGCCGCGACGATGCTCGGATGGGTGTCATGGTGACCGAGCGATGAATCGTCTAGCGATCTGGCCTGACTTTCGACCTGAGTGGATTGTTCACCATGATGAAGATTTGATCGTCGTAAACAAGCCAGAGGGAATGCCGTCCCAGTCTGCTGACCCCGAACGGCCCGACGACATTGTGATGCGCCTTCGCGCTCACCTCGGCGGAGAGTACGTGGGATTGCACCAGCGACTCGACCGCGACACGAGCGGCGTCATGGTCTTCACGCGTCGACGGGAAGCAAACGCACGGCTGGCGGCTCAGTTCGAGACGCATCGAGCAAAAAAGACGTATGTCGCGTGCGTGAGCGGATGGCCTGCCGGAAGCGGTGTCGTGGTGCTCCGCGACACCCTGCTGGCGAGCGGCGGGACCGTGTCTGTCGTGCGCCCGGGGACGCCGGGAGGAAAGCTTGCGGTGACACGGGCAAAGGTGATCGGCCGCAACGGTGATCGCGCGATGCTGGAGCTCTCGCTCGAGACGGGTCGGACGCACCAGGCGCGCGTGCAGCTTGCTCACGCGGGGGCAGTGATTGCTGGCGACCGGGTTTACGGAGGGGTTCCCGCGGCGCGCCTCATGCTGCACGCCACGGCGATCGAGGTAGTTCATCCGTCCACCGAGCAGCCCTGCCGCTTTGTCGTGCCGCCCCCTCCCGAGTTGGCCGCGTGGCTCGCCGACGGCCATCGCGTTGACGCGGTGTTCGAGGATGACGGTGCGCTCAGACGCGCCCTTGCTCGGGCAATCGAACGCCGGTGGGGCCTCGGGCGCGGCGACAACGGAGCGCGGGCCACCACGGCATTTCGTCTGGTCAACGAAGACGGGGATGGATTGCCGGGGTTGGCCGTAGACGTCTACGGGGATTGGCTCGTCGCCCAGTTTCGGGGCGACGGGAGCGGGGTCCTAGGGTCCGAGAGACGCGACGTTGTCCTCGACCGATTGGGGGAAATCGGATTCCAAGGAGTGTACCTCAAGGTCCGCCCCAAGCAGGCGAACGTCGTCGTCGACACGCGCCGTCAACAACTCGCCCCATCGGCGCCCGTACGGGGGATACCCGCCCCCGATCCACTCGAGGTTTTCGAAGAGGGTGTCCCGATCCTGGTGCGTCTCGGCGATGGACTGTCGACGGGCCTGTTTCTCGATCACCGCGCGACCCGTCGGCGTGTCCGAGATATGGCGACCGGGAAATCAGTCGCCAACCTGTTCGCCTACACCTGCGCATTCACAGTGTCTGCCGCGCTCGGTGGTGCAGAACGTACGGTCAGCGTCGACGTCTCTTTGGCCGCCATCGAACGCGGCCGCGTCAACCTCGAACACGCCGGCGTGTTCGGGAGCGGGCGGCACACTTTGGTTGTGAGCGACGTGTTCACGTGGCTTGCGCAGTCGCGGCGGCGGGCTGAGCGTTTCGACGTCGTCATCCTCGATCCGCCGAGCTATTCGTCCACCAAGCGGGTCCGATTCGTCGCGGATGATGACTATGCGAATCTTGCTGCCTCGGCGCTTGCGATTGTCGTCGAGGGCGGGGTGCTCCTCGCGTGCACGAACCATCGAGGCATCTCGCACGCGCGATTTCGGCGCACCCTTTTCGAAGCCGGGCGCGCAGCCAACCGTGCGCTCCTCCAGGTCAAGGACCTCGGCCCTTCGATCGACTATCCGATGCTCGGCGAGCCCCACACCAAGAGCATGCTCGTCACCGTGGGCGGCGCTCTGGGCTCGGACGTTCGACAAGGGAAAGACGGGCGATCGCCCCGAACGACACCACGTGACCACTCTCCTCGGCCACATAGACGTCGCATCGCTCGTCGACGCGCAGAAGGTCGGGGACCGCATCCGTTGGGCCGATCGTACCGAGCGAGCCCCCGTCGCGCGGACGTACGATGACGACATCCGTGTGAGGCACGAACAAAGCTCCGCAGCGCAGCACGGGCTCGAGCCTGCGAGGAACGTCGGATTCGAGTGGGCGAGGGCCCAGAACGTGGCGCCACCGGAGACCGCCCGTGTCCGCGTCGATCGCCACGAGCTCTCCGGTCGGCGTGTTGCCGATGAAGGCATCGTCGACTGCGAGCCACGAGGTTCCGCTCGGCGTAAAGACCTGTCCAGGCTCCGGGAGCGGCACACCGTCGGACCGCCGGAAAGCTGCCAGGGCAACGCCATTTCGGTGGCGAACGGCGACCGCGACCGACGCGTCCGCCGCGAGCGGGGCGGCTTCCAGCGTGCACGGAGCGTTAACCTCGCCGATTCTGGTCGTCCAGCGAACACTTCCCGAATACGGGTCGACCGCGTAGAGCCGCGCCGAGCCGTGGGCCCCTCCAGCGACCACATAGAGTGCTTCGCGGGTCACCGCCGGAGGTGTTCGGAAGCGCAGGCGGTCGCGCAGGCGCCAAACGACCGCGCCTGTGGATACGTCGAGGGCGGTAAGGGCTCCATCGCCACATGTGAAATAGAGGAGTCGCCCCGCACGTTTCATGCGCGGTGTTCCTCGGAGTCGGTCGCGCGCAGTGCCCCACGACCAACGCCACCGCGGTTCGCCGCTCGTCAGGTCGATGGCGACGAGGTGGTGCTCGCCTTCGGTCACGATGAGAAGTTTGGGAAGCCCCGACCCGTGAACGACGGCCCCCGCCATCGCTCCGTGGAAGCGCGGTGCGATCCGCGACCGAATCGTGACATCGCCGGACCCTAGGTCGTGGATGGCCAAGGACCCGTCGGGCGCGAGCCTGGCGATGCCCACCTGCGTCACGATGCTGGTCCCGCGCGCCACGTCGGTTCGCCAGAGGACGCTGCCGCTCATGCGATCGAGCGCCCACATCTCGGAAGTCGAACCGACGACCAGGCGATCCCCACAGAGGTACGTGGACCGCAAGTCGATGCCCGGAACGATTGCCCGCCAGCGCGGCGCATATCGCAGACGAGTCGGCTCTAGCATCGGAGCCGTGTGGTCCCGGGCGACGTCGACGGACCTTGCGAAGGCGCGTCGGTACGGCTCGGGGGCTTGATTGACCTTGGAATCGGTCTGGGTCGCTGCCCGCAAGGCGTCGGCGGCATCTCGAAGGGCGCGCCGAAGTACGGCGAGACGCAGGTTGGCGGATTGCGACCGGTCGCGTCGGATGATCGCTCGTACGAGCGAACGGCCGAACGAAGTGGCCGCGTCGAGCACGTCGGCGACGTCGAAAGCCGGGAACGTGTAGAGCTCGCGTTGCTCGCCGAGGGCGAGCACTCGCGCTCTTCCAGGTGGACATGGTTGTCCGAGCGCCCGATCGGCGGCCGCGAGAGACAAGGCAAGCTCGCCTTCCAATGAGACCTTGATTCCAATTCGCACACCCGCAGCGTCACCGCGCGCGTGCAGAGCCAGGCCTCTCTCCCACGCGTCGAAGGCTCGACGCGAGAGTTCGAGCAAGCGTTCAGCCACGAGCAGGGGGTGACATTCCCCAAGCTCCACAATCCGTCCGCGAACCTCTGCGCGAACGCGTCCCCGAAAGAGAAGGGCATGAAGGTCCGAGCGCTCTACCTCCGGGTGCTCCGCGGAGCTTTCGCCGGCCCGCATCGCAAACTCGGCCCCGAATGACAGAGGAACGTCATGTTCCAGTTCCACGACAACGGGCATCGCCACCGGAACCTCGGAAGGGTCCGAATCCACGAGATTCGCGAGTGTTCCGAGTTCCTCCATCTGCTCGGCGGCAGCCAGGAGCTCTGTGCGTGCTCGAAGTGGGCACCTCCGGCGACCGAGAAACCGTCCAATGGCTTCCTTCACGCCGCGAACGACATCGACGAAGGGAATGGCGCGATCGTAGATGGCAACGCGAGGGTCCTGGCCTGATCGATAGATGCTAAGGCATGCGGTTCCCCCGAACCGCTCGATGCACATCTCCCACGGTTCATCGTAGAACGGAATGGTGGTCTTGCCGCGTGGGCCATGGGCAAGGGTGGCGACGGCCGTCGCAAGGTCGCGAAGCACGGACGTGACGTGGGTTTCGTGCAGGCGTGCAGTGACATTGGCACCGTCGACCAGTACGTCGAGCAGCTCGGGCCTGGCCCTGCGGCGCGGTGTGCGGCCCGTGTCCTCGTGGGAGCTCGAGGGGGGCCGCGAAGCGCCCCCCTCGTCGATGAAGACAGACGCAGCATCGGCTTGTTCGTCGACGTCGGTGGCTGCCGGCTCTGGGGCGATCACGATCTCGAAGCGCATCCGGGTCGTTCGGGCTCCTAAGAAACTACGGTGTGCGACGGGCTCGGGGCGAATGGTAGGAACCCACGCTAGAACAAGCGTACTTTTCGGCACACAATGTCTCGGATTGGACACGCGGTGGGAGGCCTGCTAGGCGGGCGCCGCCTCGGGTGGGCGGTGCTCGGGGCGGCGTGCGCTGTGCTCCCCGGACTGTGGATGTGGGCGTTCACGGTCGATGACGCGCTCATAGCGGTGCGCTACGCGCGCAACCTGTCGCAGGGACTCGGCTGGCGGTTCAATCCCCACGGACCGAGTACCGATGGGGTCACGTCGCTGTCCTGGCCTCTCGTGCTTGCGATGCTCGCGCGTGCAGACTCGTGGGCGGTGCTCGATCGCGCGAAGACGCTGGGGCTCATCGCGTGGGGGATCACAGGTGCAGGGCTCGGCGTCGCAATCGGGCGTGTCGAGGCGGTGAGATGGCCGCTCAAGCTCGCAGTCATGGGGACGTTGACGCTCTCGGTGCCGATGGCGGCGTATGCCGTCAGCGGCATGGAGACCCCGCTTGCGACCGCGCTTGCGACCGGCGCTGCGCTATGCGTGAGGCGCTCCCGCGTCGCGTCGCGGATCGCCGGTTGCGCAGCGCTGTTTCGTCCAGAAATGGCCGTTTGGGCGACGGTGCTGGCTGTTGCTTCGACGCTCGCTTCGCAGCGCCGCCGCGACTCGTCCGCGCTCACGGCCGCCGTGGTCGCGATGACGCCTTCGATCGGATGTGTCGTCGCGAGAGTGCTGATATGGGGACGTCCCGTCCCACTCGCGGTTCTGGCGAAGCCAGGCACGCTGGAGCAGGGCTTCGCGTACGCCGGTGCGGCGTGCATCGTGTCGCTCGTGCCCGTGGTCGCTTTGGCGCCGCTCGCGCTGTATCGCGATCGTTCGGCGCTGGCGATCGCGCTAGCCGCGCTCGCGCACGTGGGGACCGTCGCGTTCGTTGGGGGAGACTGGATGCCTTTCGCGCGCCTGATTGTCCCTGTCGTTCCGTCTCTCGCCTACGCGAGTGTGCTCGTTGCCCCGTACGCTAATCGCCCGTTCATGGCGGCTCGGTCAGTCCTTGCGGCCTTATTCGGCGCGACCATGATCGGTCGGGGATCGGCAGAAGCCGCGCGTCACGTCGGGCCGGACCGTGCGGCTCTCATTGCCCTGGCGCGTCCTCGGCTCGCTGCCTGTCATTCGGTGGCCGCGCTCGACATCGGGTGGGTGGGGGCGGCGACGGACTCGGAGGTGATCGATCTCGCGGGGCTGACCGATCCTTATGTCGCGGCGCTCCCCGGGGGACATACCTCGAAACGGGTCGGCACTATGTTCCTGCTCGATCGCGGCGCAGACTCGGTGATCATGTATCTGGCGCGCGGGCTTCCGAACGGTGGGCTCGATCGATGGACGGAGGCGGAGTATTCGCGTGTCGTCGAGGCGCGTCTTGCACGCGATCCGATTTTTGCGCGACACTATGCGCCGCAAGCATGGCTGCCGCTCGGCGCCGCGGGAGCCGGCTACGTGCTGTTTCGCGCGCGTCCGCCGACTGAGTGAGAGCGTGTCCCCGGCGGCTACTTGATCTCCGGGGCTGCCACGAGTTCGTTCAGATTCGGCTGAAGCGTGATCTCGATGCGTCGGTTCTTTCCGCGTCCGTCGGGTGTGTCGTTGGGGGCGATGGGATCGAATTCCCCGTAGCCTGCAGCCGAAAGTTGCCGTGGCGCGACGCCTTGCGCGACGAGGAGCTTCACGACCTCGAGGGCGCGTGCGGTCGAGAGCTCCCAATTCGAGGCGTAGCGAGAAGCCTGTATGGGGACGTTGTCGGTGTGCCCGGCGACTTGGAACTGCCGATCGTGGACGGACGCGATCACGTGCGCGAGCTGCGTCAGGGAATCCTTGCCGGCGGGTTTGAGCTCGGTGTGGCCGGATGCAAAGAGCACGTCATTCGGCAGCTGGATGACGAGCTTGCCGTTGCGGATGGCGACCTTGAGTTGGCCGGCATCGATCATCTTCTTGAGTTTCTGAACGAACTGCTCGAAAAGCTGCGCCCGCGCCTCGGCGGCGGCCTGCGCCTTGCGCAGTTCGTCGAGGCGCATCTTGGCATCGTCGAGCGCCTTGGAGAGGGTTCCTTTCTCCCGCAGCATGGAATCGACGTTCTTGCCGAGGCGCTCGAGTTCCGCGCGCAAGTTCGCGTTGATCGCGGTCGATTGATCGAGTTCTGCTTGGAGATTGTGGTCTGCGGTCGACAGGTCGCTCTGCTTTTGGGTGAAGTCTTGGAGCTTGTTCTGCGCAGCGCTCAGGGATCGCTGGAGTTCGTCGATCTTCGCCTGGTCGGCCTTCTCGCGGTCGGTCATCGCCGCGAGCTGCGCGCGGACGGCACTGGTGTCGGCGAGAGCGGCGTCGTAGAGGTCCTTGCGAACGCAGGCGGGCAGAAGAACGCATGCGATCGCGGTTGCGACCAGCGGCGTGGGGAGGCGGGGGATGGAAAGGCTGCGGGTGGGGGGCTCGGAGCTAGGCATGGATGGGCATGCTGCTCCGCGTTCACCCACGCGTGCAAGTCGCGTGTGACGGAGAGGTGTCGGTGTCCGCGGGTCGTGGTAGAAGGCCGCTCCTGGCGGCCAAGGGCCTGGACGGAGGAAGACGAAGGCAGCGACGAAGAGCGACGGGGACGATTTCGGGCTGATAGCTCAGTTGGCAGAGCTGCGGACTTTTAATCCGTAGGTCGCGGGTTCGAGTCCCGCTCGGCCCACCTTTTGATGCTCATGTAGACGGCGAAGGCAAGGCGTCAGACGCGAGCGGAGTCATGGTTCTCGTTGCAAGCGGATGCTTCCACTCATAGTCGACCTGCTCGCGCCACCGGCATTCTCTGCCACGGGAATTGCGGTGAGCCCACCGTCGTTGACGCAGAAATCGAGTTGCCGAGCGCCTCCCATGTCGGAGGTCATTGTGATGGTGTTCCCCTGAATGATGTACCACCCCAAACATCATCTCGACGGCGCCGCATTAGAACCCGCACACGGTGACGGGCACGGGGTTTACGTAGTAGGGGACGCGGCCGCCGAGTTGACTGGCCTCGTTGTATCCCCAACAGACCGCCACGCCATCGTGGGTGAGTGCGCACGTGGCGTCGTATCCACAGGAAACGACTGCGGTGCCAGCCATACCCAGAACCGCGACGGGGACGAAGCTGCCGAGCGCCGTGGCATTTCCGAGTTCGCCGTAATCATTCTTGCCCCAGCAGCGCGCGGTGCCATCGGCAAGAACCGCGCACGCGAAGCCTGAACCGGCGGAAACGCCGGTGGCGTTGGTGATCGCCGAGACCGGGACTGGCACCGAGCTTGGCGCCGTGGATCTGTTCCCAAGCTGGCCATAGGTGTTGTTGCCCCAACAATCGACGGTCCCGTCGGCGAGGAGTGCGCACGAGAAGTCTTCTGCGAGTGCAATCGCCGATGCTGCGCCGAGGCCCGGGACCTCGACCGGCACAGACGAGTCGTTGGCTGACGTGCCCAGAGGGGAGCCATTTCCAGACTCTCGGCATTCGGGTCGTTGCCCAGGAGTCCATAGTGGTCCGCCCCCCAGCATTGAACCGTGCCATCGGTGATCAGCGCGCAGGCGTATTGCAGGCCAGCTCCGATGTCGACGGCGACATGCACGTCCCCGGCGCCCGCCTCGGGGCACGCATCGACAATCAACGCCGAGGCGTCCTCGGCACCGTATTCTGCGTGTCCACTGCGCCCGATCGCATGCAGCTGGCGAGACAGAGTGCCGCGCTCCCTGCGGCCCAACGAAGCGCCGCGGATCCGTGGACCGAACGCGTATTCCCTTGCAATATTCCTGACGACATGGCTTGGAGGGAACCTCTCAAGCACGACTCATGCCGCAACGTGGTTGCGGAGGCAGATGGAGCCTTTCAGAGTCGACAACAACTCGGTTCGGGCAACCGGCACCCCTCGAATCAGTCCTTCGTCGGCCTCGCGGTCGGAGCGCTCGCGGCCAGGGATGCCTTGCGCTTGGCCCAACATTCGCGGCATCGCCACTCGAAAGTAGCCGTGCCGGTCTTGCGCGACAGGCGCCATCCTGTCTTGCTGACGAGTGTTTCCGTCGTATTCGTAGAGGGGGCTATCCGCCCGCACTCGCAGCAAACCGTCTCTTCGGAAGTCATCGCCGGGCTCCTGGACGTTGGCGACGTGACGACCCCCAGAAAGAAGAACGGCCGCCGTCGCCGACCCTTGAGTGCTCGGGTCCCTACAACTGTACCCACCGCACCATGATCTCCGTCAAAGTCGGGTGCGGGACGTGTCGTGCCGCCGGGTGAGGCACCGCTGCCAGGAGCACCCGGTGAGGTGTCTCGCAACGCCTCGTCGCCCCCGGGGGCTGCTTCGTGGTCACCGTGCACCAGGTCGTGTGTGCGTTTTCCGGGACGCGTCCTCGTCAGGTAGACACAATCGGCCCGAGGCGAAGGTCGCCCTCCCGTGTGTCCCTCCCGGCTCCTCGTCTCGGGCGTTCGATGCCGGCAGCGGCGATATCGAGTTCGCGGTCGAGCTATCCCACGCTGGCGAATTGCTCATCAATCGAACCGATGACCGCGTTCGTCCAATCGATGACCGCGTTCGTCCAATCGATGACCGCGCCCATCCAACCGATGACCGCGCCCCTGCGACCGATGACCGCGCGCCTGCGACCGATGACCGCATTCGTCCAGTCGATGACCGCGCCCCGGCGACCGATGACCGTGCCCCTGCGACCGATGACCGCGCCCATCCAACCGATGACCGCGCCCCTTCGACCGATGACCGCGCCCCTGCGACCGATGACCGCGCGCCTGCGACCGATGACCGCATTCGTCCAATCGATGACCGCGCTCCTGCGACCGATGACCGCGCCCCTTCGACCGATGACCGCGCCCCTTCGACCGATGACCGCGCCCCTGCGACCGATGACCGGATTCGTCCAATCGATGAGCGCGCGCCTGCGACCGATGACCGCATTCGTCCAATCGATGAGCGCGCCCCTGCGACCGATGACCGGATTCGTCCAATCGATGACCGCGCCCCTGCGACCGATGACCGCGCCCGTCCAATCGATGACCTCGCCCGTCCAATCGATGACCGCGTTCGTTCCATCGATGGCCGCACCCATCTTTAATCCGATGCGAGTGAACGCCACCTGCCCTGTGGGCAGGATTCGCACATGCGCGCCGTTCGCGCTAGATAAGGTGGTGGTCGGGCGCCTGATGCGTCATATGGATTGGCGGTCCGAACCATCTCGGTTTACTTTTGAACCACGACGATGGCGGCATCCGCGCACGGCACTTGGCCTCGAACCGTAGGACGGTACGTCCTCTACGGCGAGATTGCCTCAGGCGGGATGGCGACGGTGCACTTCGGCCGTTTGCAGGGCGCTGCGGGGTTTGCTCGATCTGTTGCGATCAAACGGTTGCACCCTCAGTACGCTAAAGACCCCGACTTCGTTGCCATGTTTCTCGACGAGGCCCGCCTCGCCGCGCGCATCTCGCACCCGAACGTCGTCCCGACGCTCGATGTCGTCTCGCAGGCGGATGAGCTTTTTCTCGTCATGGAATACGTGCGCGGGGCGCCGCTTTCGCGGCTGATCCGCGCGCTCAAACAGCGTGGCGATCGAATACCCCCGAGGATCACAGCAGCCATTCTATCAGGCGTGTTGCACGGTCTTCACGCGGCCCATGACGCCAAGAGTGAGACAGGCGAACGCCTGGATATCGTGCACCGCGACGTGTCTCCGCAGAACATTCTCGTCGGCACCGATGGAATTGCCCGCGTCCTCGATTTCGGAGTGGCCAAGGCGGCAGGACGAATGCAGTCCACGCGGGAAGGGCAGCTCAAGGGCAAGATCGCGTACATGGCGCCCGAGCAGATCACCACCGGTATCGTTTCGCGCAAGACCGACATCTACGCGGCGTCGGTCGTCCTCTGGGAAGTGCTGACGGGGCGGCGGTTATTCAGCGCGGAGAACGAGGCAAAGGTGATGGCCGTAGTGCTCGATGGGGACGTCGATCCTCCGAGTAAACTTCAGCCGACGCTCCCGGATGGGTTTGACCGCGTTGTGCTGCGCGGGCTCGACAAGGATCCCGCGAAGCGATTTGCCACGGCGCGAGAGATGGCGGCCGAGGTCGAGTCGGTCGTTGGCGTTGCCCCGCCGACGGAGATCGGAGAGTGGGTGGAGGGTGTGGCGGCTGAGGAGCTCCGCGAGCGGGCGCGGCGTATCGAAGAGATCGAGCGCAGCGTGGTCGCGGATGGCTCGTGGCCGAGCGGGGTGTCGTTCCAGTCCCCGCAGCCTCTCGACGCGCCGACTCCGGTCGGTCGTCGCGTCGATGAGCCTCAGACGGTGCAGCTTGGGCCTCGGGCCGTTGCTGTCCCACCGCTGGAGGTGCCGTCGCTGGTGTCGAACCTGGCGATGGTTCACACGGACAGGCCGCCCTATCGGTCTCGTACCCGCTCCGCGGGAATTCTGGCCGCGGTGTTCATTCTAGGCATACTGACGGCTTTCCTGTTCGTTGCGTACCCCGCAGCCCGGGGAGCGCATCAGGGGCCGGGCATCGCCTCGCCGATGGCCCCTGCGGGGTCGATCGTAGCCGCTCCCACTGTGGCGCTCGGCACCGAATCGACGGACGGCGGAGCCCCGGCGAACACAGAAGTGCCGTCCGCCGATTCGCCCGACCCATCGGCGAGCCCTCCGCCTGCAAATTCAGGTACGGCGGCCGAAACGGCGATGGCGTCCGGCGCGGCACCCACGCCCGCGGAGCTAGGTCCAAAGCATCAGCCCCGCACCGCGCCGGCCCCCGCGGTCGATTGCACGCTCCCATACACGACCGACGAGAGGGGCCACGTGCACTTCAAGCCGGACTGCCTCTGACGGCGCTGCGCTAGTCACTCAAGGTGCCCTTGGTCGACGGGACGCCTGCCGCGCGAACGTCTATCTGAACGGCCGCGCGGAGCGCGCGCGCCAACGCCTTGAAACAGATCTCGACAATGTGGTGCAGGTTCTCGCCACGCTGAAGGGCGAAATGAAGGTTGCACTGGGCGCCGCGCGCAAAGGCCTCAAAGAAGACGGGTGCAAGTTCGACATCCCAGGTGCCGATCGTCGCGCCACGCGGCAGCTCAACGTCCCACACGAAGTACGTTCGGCCCGACAGGTCCAGAACACAACATGCGCGCGCCTCATCCATGGGAAGCGTCGCAGCTCCGTACCTTCCAATTCCAACCTTGTCGCCGAGCGCTTTCGATAAGGCCTGTCCTAACACCAGGCCGAGGTCCTCGGTTGTATGATGGCCGTCGACATCGGTGTCACCCGTGGCGCGTACGGTGAGGTCGAGCAGCCCGTGGCGCGCGAGTTGCTCGACCATGTGGGAAAGGAAGGGGAGTGGAGTTCGAATGTCCGCCCGGCCCGTTCCGTCGAGATCAAGGGCGACCTCGATTGCGGTTTCCTTGGTCGTGCGCGAGACCGTGGCAACGCGGCTCATGGTGCGACGCAGTATTGCTCACCGGCCCTCGCTGGCGCCAGATGTCTACTTCGGCCAACCGATTCCTCGGTGCCCCCGGACTGAAGTCCGGAGGAAGTCCGAGAAAGCCAATGTCCCGTGACGATGACACCAGTCCTGAGCTCGGAAGAGGGCAACGCGATGCGTGATGGGTTGACTCGGTTGGGCGAGCTCTGGTAAGTCGGTCCTGTCTGGTATCTGTGGCGTTCTTGCAACGTGGCCGCGTCCTTCCTTCTCTTGTCTGTGCTTGTGTGTGCGCCGTGGTTGCGGCGTGCAGCAGCAGGAGTTCCAGCGTTCCGAACACAAGTCCCGAGCGCCAGAGCGAGGCCGAATACGACGTTGCCCGTGACTACTTCTACAAGGGCGACCCGCGACGGGCGCTCGACCACTGCCGCAAGGCGGTGGAGCTTGACGATCAGAATGCCAAAGCCCTTTATTTTGCTTCCACGATTCACCTGTTCTTCTGCTCTGGCAGGCTCGCCCTTGCCGATCCGGACTGTCGCCTCGTCGACGCTGAGACCTATGTGCGACGCGCCCTGAAGGTGGACGATCGGTTTCGCGAGGCACGAAACACGCTCGGACAGATTCTCATCCTCGAGAGAAAGTATCTGGAGGCTATCGCGGTGCTTGAGCCCCTAACCAAGGACCCTGCGTTCGAATCGAGCTTCCTCGCGTGGGGAAACCTCGGCTGGGCGCAGGTGCTTGCCGGTCAGCTCGGTGCCGGGGTGGCGTCGCTCCAGAACTCGATCACGGAACCACGGTTTTGTGTCGGCCACTACCGCCTGGGCGTTGCCCGGGAGCGACTGGGTGACTGGACTGCTGCCGAGCAGTCGTTCAACAACGCGCTGGCCGTTGATTCGCCCGATTGCAAGAATTTGCAGGACGCGTGGGCCGAGCGAGGGCGGGCTCGGGTTCATCTCGGAAGGCCTGAGGAGGCTCGCTCCGATTTCGTCCGATGCCGCGATCTGTTTGTCGATTCTCCTGAAGGGAAAGCATGCGCAGACGATCTCGCGAGGCTGCCATGATCAGAGCCACCGCAGGCGAGCTCGAGGGGGGCCGCAAAGCGCTCCCCTCGTCGATGAGCGAACATTCGCCTGACGAGATGGCCCCCGCGTCGAATTCGAGTGGGCCGGAGTCGCACGTCCGCTCGATTGCGAGCGATGCAGCCACGAGTCTTGGAGCTTATCTCCGTCGCCACCGGGAACGCCGTGGCATCGGTCTCGTCGAGGTGTCGCGAGCGACACGCATTCCGGCGAGTTCGCTCGATGCCCTGGAGCGAGACAGGTTCGACGAGCTGCCGGGCGAAGTGTTCGTACGAGGTTTCCTCAAGGCCTATGCGCAGGTCATACGGCTCGACCCGGCCGATGTGCTCGCTCGGTACACGTCCAGTCGTCGCGGCGTGTTCGTCACTCCGCTGCCGGTTCCGACCGCTCTCCAGGTCGTCCACGACGGCCAGGGTCATCGGTTTGGCGTGGCGATCGCCTTCGTGTTGCTGCTCATCTTGCTCTCCCTCGCTCTGTCAATCGTGCTCAAGCCGCGAGGGCGCGACATGCCTGCGGAACTGTCGATTCGCCTGCCGTCGGTTGTCGATGTTCCCACCCCACCGCATCGTGTGGCGGCGCGCGTGTTCTTGTCGACGAGGGGGGCGCTTTGCGGTCCCCATCGAGCTCTCCCGGGGTGACGCGAGTTACGAGCGCGGCTCTGGTTGCGCGCGTGGTCGAGGTCGGAGAGTCCGACCTCATCGTGACTCTCATCACCGAACGCTTGGGCAAGGCGAGCGTTTCCGTGCGCGGCGGTCGAAAGTCATCGCGACGCGTAGGGGGCTCCCTGGAACCGATCCACACTGTCGAGGTCGACCTAGAGGATCGAGGCGGCGAGCTGATGACCCTCCAAGAGTCCCGCGTCGTGCGTGCCCGTGCGAGACTCGCCACCAGTTTGCGAGGGCTCGAGTGTGCCGGGCTCGCGCTCAGGTGGGCGCGCCATCTTTTCCCTCCACGCGTTGCCGAGGTCGCTGGATGGCAGGCCCTCGTCGATCTGCTGGATGCCCTCGACGACAACGACGTCCGTGCGAATCAGGAGCTGGCCCGAGCCGGATTGAGAATCCTGGCGGCTGCGGGATATGAGCTGGATCTCGAGGGGTGCGTGGTCTGCGGGCGCACGTGCCCCGAAGGGAAGGCGGCGGCTGTCGATCCGGCGCGCGGCGGGCTCGTATGCCACGACTGTGGCGGGGCCCGCTCCGTGCTGACGGGTGCCGTGCGAGGGGCAGCGCGCGAACTCATCGAAGGTCGGACTGCCCGGGTGATGGCGAGCGATGCGGACGCGGTCGTAGCTCTGGTGCGCGAGGCCATGGCCTGTCACGGCGGGTTCGAGGGGCCGTAGATGCTAGGGTGCGTTGCTCGAATGACCAAGGAGCCCCAACACAGGCCTGTTGCAGTCCGTTCCCCGCGCGGGGGGCGGGTGACCGAGATCGACTGGGCCGACGGGCACAAGAGCGTGTACCCGCACGAGGTCCTCCGCGGGTACTGTCCGTGTGCGGCGTGCCAGGGGCACGGCGGACCCATTCACTGGATCGAGACGAAGGACGACCAGCGCGAGCTCGAGACCATCGAAACCGTCGGGGGCTACGCCCTAGCGCTCAGGTGGTTCGACGGTCACGCGAGCGGGATCTATTCCTACAAGTATCTGAGGGCGCTCTGCCAATGCGTCGAGTGTAGCGCGGCCCCGCACGGCGACTTGCCGCGGATGTAGTGGCGTGAGGCCGGCGCCCATGGACTCGATCGAGTCGGCCGAGACCCTATGCGATGGCGAGCAAGAGCGCGGTCGCCTGCTGGGTCGGGCGGCGCTCGTCGGCGCGGGCACTCTCGTCTCGAGGATGCTCGGCCTGGCCCGCGACGTAACGCTCGCGGCGGTGTTCGATCGCGAGGCGACCGATGCGTGGTGGGTCGCATTCACGATCCCGAACGCCCTGCGTTCCCTGCTCGGCGAGGGGGCGGTGGCGAGCACGGTCGTCCCGCTCCTATCGCACAAGCTCGAGACCGAGGGTGAGCACGCCGCGCAGCGCTTTTTTGCCCGAGTTCGCGGCGCATCGCTCGTGGCGCTGATCGCCGTCACCATTCTCGGGATGCTCTTTGCCCGCCCGCTGACGGAGCTCTTCGCGGCGGGCTATCGCTCTCGTCCCGCCGAGTTCGAACGCACCGTGGCGCTGACTCGGGCGGTATTTCCGTACATTTTCTTCATGGGAACCGCGGCGCTGGGGATGGCCGCGCTCAACGCAAAGCGCCGCTTTGGCATCGCCGCATTTGCGCCGGCGCTGCTCAATGTGGTGCTCATTGCATGCACGCTCCTGCTTCCCTCCACGTTCGCGGCGCATGGGATCGACCCGATTCTCGTCCTCGCCGTCGGGGCTCTCGGCGGTGGGGCGATTCAGGCGCTTGCCCAGGTCCCGGCGCTCCGAGCCATCGGCTACGCGTCGAAGCCAGAGTTCGTGTTCGACGCAGACGTCCGGCGTGTGCTGCAGCGGCTGCTGCCTCTGACGTTTGGCATTGGCGTCTACTACGTCGATCTCGTTCTCTCGCGGCGACTTCTGTCCGGCCTTGGTCCCGGGTCCCAGAGCTACTTCTCATGGGCGATGCGCCTCTGCGACTTCCCCCAGGGAATATTCGTCATGGCTCTGTCGACCGCCGCGCTGCCCTCACTCTCGGCCCTTGCTGCCAAAGGTCAACGTGGCGAGCTCGCCAAGACCTGGGCTCATGGGATGGGCATCGCCCTTTTCTTCGCCATTCCGGCGAGCGTGCTCTTCGCGACCCTTGGCGAACCGATCGTCGTCGCGCTGTTCCAGCGCGGGGCCTTCGACGCCACGTCGGCTCACGAGACGTCGCGCGCTCTCCTTTGGCAAGGTTCGGCGATTTGGACCGTCGCGGCGGTGCGCCAGACGATCCCCGCGCTCTACGCCATGGGGGACACCCGCACCCCAGTCATCGTCAGCGCGCTGGATCTCATGGCGTTCAT
>Ga0326728_10001134_pt1 | contig 96172 bp, 78 predicted proteins | sample MB3enrmetagenome_FD_207602 | JGI IMG/M metagenome (GOLD analysis project Ga0326728, IMG submission 207602) | Lab enriched peat soil microbial communities from McLean, Ithaca, NY, United States - MB31MN | ecosystem: Environmental > Terrestrial > Soil > Wetlands > Peat | place: USA: New York...
CTTGTTTGGTCTCCGAGGTCATTGGCTTTCCTTAAACTTATTTGTGCTTTCCTCGGATGAGGAACCAATTACGACATCGCAAGTGTCGGGCTTTTGGTGGGAGTGTCAAAATGCGCCCCGCATCAAGTATGAGTCTGAACAACGAACAGCCAGAGCTAACCGGCACGAGTGCCCACGCGAAGAGCGCGGCTATGCCGACGACTTCATCATCCAATGCCGCAGCCAAGCCGAGGCTCAAGCAGCCCTGGAACTGGTCCAGGCATGGGTGGCGCAGGCCGGACGGGTGCTGCATCCGGATAAGACCCGTATCGTGGACGCCACGCAATGGGGTGGGTTCGACTTCCTGGGCTGGCACTTTGAGCGCGGTTATCAATGGCCGCGGGAAAAGAGCCAAGCGAAGTTGAAGGAGAGAATCCGCCAATACACGCCCCGCAATAGTGGGCAGGCAATGCAAGAAATCGTGCAACGGCTCAATCGCAGTCTGCAAGGCTGGCGCGGTTACTTCAATCACGGTGTACGCAATGTGCCGGAACGACTGGACCAAATGGTCCGACGGCGCTTGCGCATGCTGCTGCTCCGACGGCGAGGGAGGCGAGGCTGACCCAATAAGAAAGTCAATCAGCTATGGCCCAATGCCTACTTCGACAAGTTAGGTCTCTGGCGACTGGCCGGAGACAGCAACTGAACCCGTCAACCTGGACACAGCAACCTGCTGACTGGAGAGCCGTATGCGGGAAAACCGCCTGTACGGTTCGGAGGGAGCGGGAGCGCTCACGCGCTCTCCCTACCCCTATCGGCGGGGCATTAGGTGCCCAGGGCGTCCCGATTTGGGTGTCGCGGATTGGGTTGCACCTTTCGAGGTGCCTGTGTATCGGTTTGGCGCATGAAGTACCGACGTTTTGGGCGCACCGAGCTGGCCATGCCGGTCTTTTCCTGTGGCGGTATGCGCTACCAATACAAGTGGCAGGACGTGGCGCCGAAAGAGATTCCGCCCGAGAGCCAAGCAAACCTGGAAGCCTGCGTGCAGTGCGCGCTTGAATTGGGTATTAACCACATCGAGACCGCCCGTGGCTACGGCACTTCTGAGATGCAGTTGGGCCGCATCCTTCCCATGCTGCCCCGGGACAAAATCATCGTTCAAACGAAGGCCGGCCCGAAGGCGACGGCGAAGGAGTTCCTGAGCACGTTCGAGACCTCCATGAAGTATCTGCGCCTCGATCACGTGGACCTGCTGGCGTTGCACGGCATCAACAACCGTCAACTGCTGGACTTTGCGCTACAGAAGAACGGCTGCGTCGCGGCGGCGCGCAAACTTCAGAAGGCTGGCCGCGTCCGGTTCCTTGGCTTTTCCACCCACGCGACGCCCGACATCATCCTGGATGCGGTCAATAGCGGCGAGTTCGATTACGTGAACCTGCACTGGTATTTCGTGAACGACTTGAACTGGCCGGCGATTGAGGCAGCCCATGCGCGCGATATGGGCGTTTTCATCATCAGCCCCAACGACAAGGGCGGGAAGCTGTATGAGCCGCCCAAGAAACTGGTGGACCTCTGCGCACCGTTGACGCCGATGCAGTTCAACGACCTTTACTGCCTCGCGCGGCCGGAAGTCCACACCCTGAGTTGCGGGGTGTCCCGGCCCGGCGATTTCGATGAGCACATCCGTGCCCTGGATCACTATGACCGGATAGCGGAAACGATCTCGCTGATCGAAAGCCGGCTGCGGGAGGAGATGTCGCGGGTGCTGGGAGCGGACTGGTGCGAGCGCTGGTCCCAAGGATTGCCCCAATACGTGGATGTGCCCGGCCAGATGAACGTCGTGGAAATCCTGCGCCTTTGGACGTATGCCAAATCCCTGGACCTGGTGGCGTGGGGCAAGATGCGCTATAACCTGCTGGGTCAGGCCGACCATTGGTTCCCGGGCGAGAATTCAGGCCGGCTGGGTGAATTGAATCTGGATGGGGCTCTGGGCCGAAGTCCGTTCGCCAACCGCATTCCCGCCGTGCTGAAGGAAGCGCACGAACTGTTGTTCGAAGCGCCCGTGAAGAGGTTGAGCGAGAGCTAGCACTCCGCCGCTACTTCTTCTCGTCTTTCTTCTTGTCGTCCTTCTTTTCGCTGGCCTTGTCATCGGTCTTGAGCAGTTCGACCGGGGCATTGGCGTTAAGCTGATCGAGAATGGCCGAAGTCATGTCATTCTCGTTGTTGCAGTAAAGAACGACCGGCGTGGTATTGGCGCTCTCCGCCGCGATATCAATCACCAGAGAGTAGCCGGCCGACTTGGCCTTGGCGGTGAGGGCGGTTTTAATCTCCTCGAGGATGCTGTCGCGCATGCGTTTGCGCTGTTCGTCCAGGGTTGTGCGCGCCTGGCGTTCATACTGCTGAATGGTATCCTCGGTCTCCTTGAGCTGCTTGAGCTTGTCCTCGGCCGACTTCTTGCGCTTGTCGCGTTCTTCGGGCGAGAGCACCTGGTTGTTGGCGTCGCCAAGCAACGTCGAGTAGTCCTCCTTGCCCTTCTTCCAATCGTCGAGCATGGTCTTGTGCTCCTTCTCCATGTCGGCGGCCCGCTCCTTAAGCTGGGCGTCGGCCTTCTTGGTCTTCCAGTAGCCGTCGAACACCTTGCGCAGATCCACCGTCGCGAGCCGGCCTTGGGCCCACGCCGAGCTGCTCAACAGTGAAATCAGCAGCAACCCCGGAATAATCTTGCCTAACAAATGTTTCATCTTGAATGGAGCCAATCAGAATTTACCCGCGTAGCCAAACTAAAAATGCCGCAGCCCGCCTGCGGCACTATCGAAATACAGACACTGCGGCGCGGGGAACGTTCATTATTCTGATGCCCGCCGCATTCCCTGCGCACGGACTTCCCGCGGTGCATCAGCGGACTAGAATGGCCGTTCCCAGCCAACGCCGAACTGGAACTGACCGCTGCTGCTGTTGAACTGGTCGTGGATGATTGGGATGCCGTAGTCCAGGCGGATGGGACCGATAGGCAGGTTCAGGCGGATACCCACACCCCAGTTGTCATCGAAAACGCCGGGATTGAGGCTGTAGGAATTCTGGCCGACGCCGCCAATGTCAAAGAACACCGCAAAACGGACCCCGACCCCGTGCTCCTGCTCAAAGATGGGGATGCTGTATTCGGCCGAGGCGAACCAAAAGGTATCGCCGCCAACGGGCTCGTTGTAGTAAACCTGGTAGGGGTAATAGAGGGAATTGAGCTGGCGTGGGCTGACGTTGCGATACTTGAAGCCGCGCAGGTCATACATGCCGCCCAAGTAGTATTGCTCGTAGAAGGGCACCTCCGACGTGCTGCCATAGGCCTGGGCCACGCCGGCGCGTCCGCCGATTTGCAGGACGTGTCCTTTGGCCAGCCCTTTGAAGAACCAGGTGCTGCTCAGCCCGAGTTTGTAGAAGCTCTCTTCGCCGCCAAACGGTCCGCCGGTCACTCCCAGGGTCAGCTCCGTGCGCTGGCCTTTATCAGACAACTGGACGCTGTTGCGCGTGTCATACGCGAGGCTGGCACCCACAGTGGAAAGCAGGTGATAACCCACCTGCTGATTGATGGCTGGAGGAACATTACCTAGCGCGGCTAATGGCCCGGTATTCTGCGGGTGAGCATCGCTGGTCAAGTTGATGCCGATCTCTTCCAACGTGTAGTTCAGGCCGCCGCGGAGGAAGTCGCTGCCCAGGGCGCGCGTGATCCCCACCTTCCCGCCAGCCTGGACTTCGTCGTATAGGTCGTTCGGGCTCAGGTAGGCCAGGTCGCGATAATACAGGTTGACGCCTAGCTGCAGCTTCTTCCCCAGGAACCACGGTTCGATGAATGACAACTCATAGTCCTCTTGCTCGGTGCCGATCGCCAGGCGCAAGCGGAGTTTCTGGCCGGCGCCTTGCCACCACGGGTCCATGGGGAATTTCGACAGATCGAAGTCGCTCTCGGTGTATTCGACATAGCCCACCAGCGACTCGGCGGAGCTGAATCCGGCGCCCATCGTGGCGTTGCCGGTCTTGCCTTCGTCCACCACGACAACCAGGTTGCGGGCGTTCTGGACGTCCGTGGGCTCGGGGTAGGCATCCACGCGGTCAAAGTAGCGTAGTCCCTCCAAGCGCCCCTTACTGAGCTTGACTCTGACCATGTCGAACGTTTCGCCCGGGGAGACGGCCAGTTCTCGCCGGATCACGGTGTCCCGGGTTTTGGTGTTGCCCCGAATCTCGATGCGCTCAATGCGTATCTTCTGTCCCTCCTCGATCTGGAACTCAAGGTCCATGGTGCGCGTTTCCGTGTTGGGGATTCGGAGCACCTTTAGATTGCGCGTAGCGGCTGTGACATCAATGTAGCCTTTGGCGCCGTAGTAATCCTCAACCGCCTCGGTATCCGTGGTCATCCCTTTTGGGGTAAAGACGTCACCCACGTCCATCTGGAGGCCGTTGGGGCCGAGCTTGGCTTTGCTCCGTTTGGAGAAGTGCAGGGCGCGCAGGCCGCTCACAATTTCGGCGGTGTTGAATAATTTGTTGCCGCTGAACTTGACCGCGCCGACCCGGTAGCGGACCCCCTCGTAAATGATGAACTTGAGTATCATGGTCCGCGGCGTCGGGTTGACGATCTGCACGTCCTTGAGCTCGAAATCAATATAGCCCTTGTCCCGGTAGTAATCGGTGAGCGTCTGCTTGTCCTCCTGAAGCTGCTCGTCCTTCAGGAAGCCGTGGCCGGTGATCCAGGAGAACATCCAGTGCTTGCGGGTCTTGACCACATGCCGCAGCTTCTTCTCCGGGATGTCCTTCGCTCCGACGAAATCCACCTCGATGATCTTGATCTTCGGGCTTTCCGTGATCTCGAACGTCGCCGTGGCACGGCCGCTTTCCTCGATCACGGAGGACACCGCTTTGACCTCTGTGTTCGGGTAGCCCTTCTTCTGGTAGAGCTTTTGGATCTCCTGGGCGTCGGTGAACAGCTTCCGCTCGTCCAATGGCTCGCCCGCTTTCGAGGTGAGCTTGGACTTCAGCTTGGCGCTCGTGAACTTGGTGTTCCCGTGGAACTTGATGTCCGTCAGGCGCGGCTTGCCCATCAGGGTATAGGTAAGGACCAGCCCGTCGGCAGCATTGGAGGCGGCGACATGGATGTTGTAGAAGAAACCCGTTGCGTACAGGCTGCGCACGTCCTCGTCCACAGCGGTGGGCAGATAGATGTCGCCGGGCTTGACACGAATGTTGCCGCGAATGAGTTCGTCGCTGGCCGCCGGGGGGCCGATCTGCTTGATGTCAATCCGGGCGACCTTGAGGGACGACGTCTGGGCCAAGACCAGGGGCAGGCAGGCCAGAAGCAGGCACAGTCCGCAGAGGCGAGGCAGTAATTTCATGTTGGCGCTCAGTTCGGCACGTCTTCGTCGCTTACTTTTGCTTTGCTCTCAAATCGTGTATAGGACTTCAGAAATGTCAATTCCACATCGCCGGTCGGCCCGTTGCGCTGCTTGGCGAGCAGCAGGTTGAGCGGCACAGCGTCTTCTTCCGCGCCGCCGCCGCCTTCGTCGTCCTCGTTGCCCGACTTCGGCCTATAGAGCAGCCCTACCACGTCCGCATCCTGCTCGATGGCCCCGGATTCCCGCAGATCCGACAGGCGCGGCGGCCGGCCTTTCTCCCGCTCAATCTCGCGATTCAACTGGCTCAAGACCATCACCGGAACATTCAGTTCCTTGGCCAGCGACTTGATGCCGCTGGAGATGTCTGCAATCTCCTGCTGGCGGTTCTCGGCCCGGCGCGAAGTAGAATGCAGGAGCTGCAAGTAGTCAACCACGAAAAGCTTGATGCCGTATTGCTGGGCCATGCGGCGCGCCTTGGCCCGCAGTTGCAGGATGGACAGCCCCGAGGAATCGTCAATGAACAGCGGGGCGCTGGCCAGCTTGCCGGCGGAGCCCGTCAGCTTGGGAAAGTCACGCTCGGCCAGGAAGCCTTCGCGCACGTTCCGCAGGTTGACTCGCGAACGCGAGCACAGCATGCGCAAGACCAGCGACTCGGACGTCATTTCCAGGCTGAAGACGCCCACCGGCAGGCGCAGCTCGATGGCCACGTGCTCCGCGATGTTCATGGCCAGCGAGGTCTTGCCCATCGAGGGCCGCGCGGCGATAACAATCATCTCGCCGCCATGCAGCCCGCTGGTCATCTTGTCCAGGTCGGCGAAGCCGGTGCCGACGCCGGTCAGCACCCCTTGCCGCTGGTGGAAGTCCTCGATCGTATTGATGGCCCGTTTGACGAGGTCCTTGATGGTCGTGGTCTGGCTCTGCACGCGGGATTCGCTGATGCGCAGAATGTCGCGTTCCACTTCGTCCATCAGCATGTCCACTTCGCCTTCGTGGTCGTACACCCGCGCCACGACGTCGGTGCAGGTGTGAATCATCTTCCGCAGCAGGTATTTCTCCTGCACGATGTCGAGATAGTAACTCAGGTTGGCCGCCGACGGCACCGCGTCGGGCAATGCGGCGAGGTAGGCGATGCCACCGATTTCCTCGAGCAGATGCTTGTCCTTAAGCCGCTGCTGGACGGTGATGAGGTCAATGGCCTCCCGCTTGTCGTACATTTCTATCAGCACCCCGAGGATGGTCTGATTACGCAGGTCATAGAGCACTTCAAGGTCCCCTTTGAATTTCTCGATGCACTGGCCCATACAATCGTTGGGCGATAGCAGCACGCACCCCAGCATGCCCTGCTCGGCCTCGGGCGAATGCGGCGGCAGCCGATCCACTTTGGCGGGGTCGGGCAGCGCCAGTTTTCGGCGAGGTGTGCGTTTCAAATCCGGCGGTGCGCCCGCGCCTTCTGATACGGAGTTAATCATGGGACAACCAAACGAAATCTTCCTGTCTCTAGCAAACGTGAGTTATTGAAACTTGGTCACACGTTCTTCACAAGCAAGAACTGCCTGGCTCAGTTGCGCGATCAGGCAACCGTGCTATGGTAGGTCATAGTTCCAAATTCAGGTGATGAATCTGAGCACCAAGCGGCTGAGAAATGTTCTGGTAGTTGAAGACAGCGCGGACGATGTCCACTTGCTCGAGCGCGCATCGCGCCAAGTCCCGGCGGCCCTTGCGTTCCATTCTGTGCCGAGCGGCGAGGAAGCCATAGCTTACCTGAAAGGAGAAGGCCCCTTCGCCGATCGGACGGCGCATCCGATGCCCGATCTGGTGCTGTTGGACGTTGGGTTGCCCGGCATGGACGGCTTGGAAGTGTTAACCTGGATCCGGACCCAGCCCGAGCTGAAGGACTTGAAGGTGTTCGTATGGACCGACGCCGGCCAGCCGGAAGTCCTGCACCGCGCGACAGAGGCGGGTGCGAATCGTTTCGTGCCCAAGTCGGTTGCCTTCATTCGTGGCGGGTTGGTGGGGCTGATCAGCGGCATCGCTCAGGCGATTGCGGGTCCAGCCTAGCCCAAATCTTTCACCCTGCCATGAAACACCTGCGGGACGGAGCGCCGGCATATTGCCGGCTTTGATCATTCGGTTGGGGTAAGCCGGCATTATGCCGGCGCTCCGTCCTCGATCGTGTGAAAGGTCCGCGCTGGCTGGGAGACCGTTCTGCGGCCAGGCGGGCGGAGCAGGGCCGTCGGGAAATGGGGATTGCCAGCGCCAGGCGCATGGGAGAGGATTCAGTGTGAGCATGAGGCAGAACCGAGTGGGCTGCCCGGCGGCTGGTCTGAGCCGCTCTGGCCGCACGCACGCCGGGATCGCGGACCGGGCGGGCTTCTCGTTCATCGAACTGCTGGTGGTAGTCGCCTTGCTCCTCGTCCTGACCACGATGTATTGGGGCTCGACTTCGAGCAGCCGCCGGCACCAGCAACAGGAGGCTTGCCGTAAGAACCTGGAGAAGATCTACGTCGCGCTCCAAATCTATGCCAATGACCATAGCGGTGCATTCCCCGCGATCGCCGGCGCCCGCACTTCGGAGGAAGCGCTGTCGGGATTGGTGCCCCGCTATACGGTGGATACCAGTGTGTTCATCTGTCCCGGCGGCAAGGACTCGTCGCTGCCGGCGGGCGAGTCATTCCGCGACCGGAGGATCAGCTATGCCTATTTCATGGGGCGCTACGCGACGAACGCTCAGGCGCTATTGATGAGCGACCGGCAGGTTGATGCGAGAGCCAAGGCGGCGGGGGAGCAGGCGTTTTCCAGCACCGGCAAGCCGCCGGGCAACAACCACGGCAAGGCAGGCGGCAACTTCCTCTTTGTGGACGGGCACCTGGAAGCCACGCCAGCCCAGTTGCCCTTCTCCCTGGGAGTAACGCAGGGCGTCGTGTTGCTTAACCCCAGACCCTGAGGCGCGATGAAGATTCAATGCCCTTGCGGCGCGAAGTTCGCCTTCGACATCACCCCGGATATGGCGGTCAACGCGGTGAAGTTCGTCTGCCCTGAATGCGGGTTGGACACTTCCGACCGGGTGAATCACCTCGTGCGCCAGGAGTTGGCCAGGTCGGCTGCCGCCCCGGGCGGACCGGTGGCGCAGCCCGTGCCCAGCGTGGCGCCGGTGGTTCCGACGCCCTGGGTCCGCGTTTCCGTGTCCAAAAAGGCGGAGGAGCCGGCAGAGGAGGCTGATGCACCGAGACCCTGCCCCAAGCACCCCGGCCAGTTTGTGACGGACAAGTGCCGTGTATGCTCCAAGCCGATCTGCCCGAAATGCATGGAGCTGTTCGGCTATGTCTGCTCGCCCTTATGCCGGGGCAAGGCCGAAGCGCGGGGGATTGCTGTTCCGGTTTACTCTGGTCAGACGTCCGTGGCGGAAGCCCGGCTCTGGCGCAGGACGGCTTGGATCGCCGGCAGCATCAGCGCCATAGCGGTGCTGCTGCTCGGATTCTGGTTCTGGTACGCCTGGATTGGCGGCCAGCCACGGACGGTGTATTCGGTCGCCTTTGCACAACCGGCCTATTCCGGCGCATCCGCCCTGGGCGGGAAGGACCAGCTTGTGTTCCTGCACGGTGACACGCTGGCGCGGCACGACCTGAAGCAAAGGAAGGAGATCTGGTCCCGGCGCCTGGTTGACGACAAACAGATCGAAGTGGCGGTCGCCGCGGCGATGAAGGCGAGCAAGGCGGCGATTGACAAGGCCACCGGCGACAACCCCGACCTCGACTTGAAAATGCCCGACGCAGCCAAGCTGCGAAAGAACCTGGAGAAGGAGGCCGCAGCCGAACTGCAACTCCGCGTGCACGGCCAGAATGTGTGGGTCATGTCGCCGGGCAAGCTCACTCGCTACGATTGGGTCACCGGCAATGTGGTGAAGGAGATCCCGATTCAGGGTGACTTGGGAGGGCTCATCCCGTGCGGCGATGAGTTGCTCCAGATGGAAGAAGGGAATGGCATGGTCACACACATCAACCTGAACACTTGCGAATCGCGCACAGAAGAGTTTGGCGCGGCGGCGGCAGTCATGACCAACGCCGTGAAAACGCCGGGCTCGATGGCTAAGTCAGGCAGCCAAGGTTCCTCCGGGAAAGCCGGGTTGCCCGTGGGAATGCCGGGGAAGGACGCCGGCAAGGCCATGGACCCCGCGAAGGTAGCCGCGCAGGCGCAGCGCTTGTCTCTGCCGGGAAGCATTGCTCTTCCGGTAGTACTGGCCAACGCGAGGAACCAGGAGCGCATCCTGGCTGAAGCCAATGGCCAGGCGGACCGAAAGGGGCCGCCCGGCGAGGCGCGGTTGCCGGAGGAGCAACTCCTCCTGATCCCGACCAAAGAGGGCGTCGTGCAACTGTCCGTGCGGCTCCTGGAGCAGCATATTACGACGCGCGCCGCGATGAAGCCCGCTCCGGCCAAATCAGTGGCGGATGGGAATCTCACCCTTTCAAAGACGGCGGATCTGTCCAATGAGATGCTCAATGAAATGCAGCGCGAACGCGGCGGCGAGGTCGAGCACGAGGATGAAAGCCGCTATGCTGTCACCCTCCGTTGGGCGGATACGCCGGAGCCCTGGAGCGGCGAGGTGGTTGGCCGCCCGACGCTTTATCCGCTCAAGACGGTCAATGTGCTCACGGCCAACAAGCTCGCCATCGTTCTGGACAAGTTCGGCAAGAAGCTGTGGCAGAGCACCCTCAATTTCAATGTCCCCGCGCGCCTGAACACGGCGGATCCGGACAGCTCTTCGTGCGGCGAGGGCCCCTGCGTCGAACGCGACGGCTCGCTTTACATCTTTGATCAGGGGGTGCTGACCGCCTTTGACCTGGCCACTGGCAATGCCCGCTGGCGGCTCCCGTCCGTGGGCATCGCCGGCATGTTCTTCGACGACCAGGGGATGATGTATCTCAATACGACCACCGCCAGCCTGGATTCCCTGCGGTACTCGAACCAGCTTGATATCACGAGGAAGGACGTGAATGTCGTGATGAAGCTCGAACCCCGTACCGGCAAGACGATATGGAAGGCAGAGCCTGGCGGCCTGGTGAATTATGTCTCCGGCAAGTTCGTCTATAGCTTATATTCGTATGCTACTGATGACGATGATGATGAGGGGACGGGCGGCTATACCACGGATTCGATCATGGGCCGGCACGACACCTTAACCATCAAGCGGCTCAATCCGAGCAATGGCCACATCATGTGGGAGCATTGCCAGGACCAGTGCCCTTGTGATGTGCGGTTCGACCGGAACTCGATCCGCCTGGTCTTCAAGAGGGAGGTCCAGGTATTGAGATTCTTCTCACTGTGAAGAGAACCTATGCTTCTTGACCGCCGGACCGGTTTCCGTCAGAGTATGGCGTCGCTACAGACTGATTTTATGAAGACTCGAATTGCTCCAATTTCCATTGCGGCGGTGGTGGGCCTCGGCCTAATTGCCGCCTCGGCGCTGAATCTCCCGGCACAGATTGCCGTCGCGCCGAACCCCGGCACGACCACGCCGCCAGCGCAAACTGCCGCGGTTCGACTGTCCTATGGCGTGGCGGACATCGTGAAGCTCGCGAAAGCGCACGTGAATGAGGACACTATTCTCGCGTACATTGGCACCTCTGGAACGGTTTATAACCTGGGCGCGAACGAGATCATCTATTTGAAAGAGCAGGGGGTGTCTGATCGTGTGCTCACCGCCATGCTGGAACAGCGCAACCGGCTGACGGTTGCTGCCGCCCAAACTGCCCAGGCAGCTCCCCCATCTGCGCAGCCCGTTGACGGTGGCGCCGGCGCGCCCCAATACGCCCCGGCTGCCGCGCAGCCGCCGCCGTATGGGCAAGACGCAACAGCGGGTGCGCCTGCGTCATCGGTCTATGTGATACCGAGCGCGGCACCGGCCTACGCCTATCCTGATTACTATCCTTCCTACGCGTGGGGTTACCCTTACTACGGCGGCTACTACGGGTATGGTTATCCCGGGGTATCGCTGGGCTTCGGATGGGGAGGCGGCTGGTATGGGAGCGGCTGGTATGGAGGCTACCGCGGCTATTACGGTGGCTACCATGGCGGCTATGGCGGTTACGGCGGCTACCATTGGGGCTATGGCGGCTACCATGGCGGAGGCGGGGGCGGCCATCACCATTAGCCGGCGCGCAGGACGCCCAGTACCGGTGCGTTCAGCGCCGGATGTCGTCGCGGAGCGTGCTCAGGCCCTTGGCGACGGCGAACCGAGTCAGGCCGGCGACACTATGGACGTCCAGCTTGCGCATGATACGCTCGCGGTGGGTTTCCACGGTGCGAACGCCAACGTTAAGGACCTGGGCTATCTCTTTGTTGCTGCATCCTTCGGCAATGTGAACAAGCACCTCGCGCTCCCGCTGCGTTAGCGTTTTGAGGTCCGGCCCTTCACCATTGCCGCCCGCGAACTGATTGAGGGCCACCCGAGCGATCTCCGGGTTGAAGAAGCTTTGGCCGGCATTGATCGTTTCAATCGCTTTGACCACCTGCTCGATGGGCGAGTCCTTCAGCACGTAGCCGTGGGCGCCGGACTGGAGAATGCGAAGGATATACTCCGGGTGCTGATGCATGGAGAGGATGAGAACCTTCACCTGCGGCAACTCCTTGCGCAGTATCCCGGCGACCGCCAAACCGCTCATGTGGGGCATGTCAATGTCCAGCAGCACCAGGTCGGGCAATAGTTGCTTCACTTTGGCGAGGGCCTCCCGGCCATCGGCAGCCTCACCGACAATCTCCAGATGGTGGTGTCGCTGCAGGCAGGCGCCGATGCCCCTGCGCACCAGGGGATGATCATCTGCCAATAAGATTCTAATGCGGCGTTTCACTTGGCTGGCGCGGCTTCGGTCAGCGGCAACATGGGGGGTCATAAAAGGATCGCGGTTTATGGGCTGGCCTCACCCTGCGCACTCCCGCTGGGCCCAGGTGGTGGCCTGCTGGGTGAGTTCGGCGGCATTCTTCAGATCGAGCTTCTGCTTAATCTGCTCGCGATAATACTCGATGGTCTTGACGCTCAGGTGCAGTTGGTGGGCAATCTCGCTGGTCTTCTTCCATTGGCCGATGAGCTGGAAAACTTCCAGTTCCCGGCTGCTGAGCCGGCCGACCAATGGCTCCTGCATGTCCTGGCGGCCATTGACTTGCTGCCGGAGCATCCGCGCGGCCAGCACGTCGCTCACGTAGATGTTTCCGCTCAGCACGCGGCGGATGGCCGTGACGATGTGGTCGAGGGCCTCCCCCTTCATCAGATAGCCGAGCGCGCCGGCGCGAAAAGCGATCTCCGCATAGACGGATTCATCGTGGGCGCTGACGACCAGGACCGGCATTCCTTCGTATTGGGCTTTGATGTTGCGCATCAACTCCAGTCCGCTGCTGTCTTTGAGCGAGATATCCGCGACGACGAGATCGGGCTTCAGTTTGCCGACGGCGGCGAGCGCATGGGCGGCATCCTCTTCCTCGCCGCATACCACCAGGTCGCTCTCGCGATTAATGAGCTGTGCCATGCCGTAGCGGACAACTGCGTGATCGTCCACCAGAAGGACCCGTTTTCGGCTGTCCTTCCCCTGAGTCGGTTTTGCCTGAGCCGTCGTCATTTCGATATGCGTGGCACTGCACGTTTCGCGCCAATTGCAGGAGTGATGGAAAGCAACCGCCATTGTCCGCAGCCAGGCCGATTCAGCACTGGGCGATTGTCCCGACTCAGGGCGGAAACGGTCGCAGAATGAGACAGGCGCCCCGTGCCTCGCCAAGTGGCTCACTTGACTGGCGCGGTTCTGCCAATAGACTCTCGCTATGTTATTTACGGCACAGCCGCACAGTCCACGGCCCGGGGATGCCCTCTCGGCATGAGAAAGCCTTCCGTTCTCGTCATCTTCCTGACGGTCTTCATAGACCTCATTGGGTTTGGGATTGTGGTCCCACTCGTGCCCATTTACGGCAAGCACCTCGTGCCGGACATCGTTGGCCCTCTCTGGGCCCAGGGCCTGGCCATCGGAGCCATCATTGCCTCCTTTTCGGCGATGCAATTCATCTTCTCGCCGATTTGGGGGCGGATGTCCGACCGGTATGGGCGCCGCCCGATTCTGCTGACCACCACGGCGGGCGCCGCGGTCTCGTATGTCCTGTTTGCGCTCAGCGCCATGCTGTCGAGTCAAGCGGCAGCCTTGGTTCTGCTGGTGGTGTCCCGCTCCTTCGCCGGCCTTTTTGGCGGGAACATCACCGTAGCCCAGGCCTATATTGCCGATATAACGCCGCCGGAGCAGCGCTCGAAAAGGATGGGGTTAATCGGGATGGCGTTTGGGCTGGGCTTCATTTTCGGTCCTGCCATCGGCGGCATTAGCTTGAAGCACCTGGGTGGTTCGGGCCCGGGAGCCATAGCGGCGGCCCTGTGCGCGGCCAACTTTGTGCTCGCGTTTCTGGTCCTGACGGAAAGCCGCAAGCCTGCTTCCGAGCACGTCGCACCACGCCCGCACCTCGACCAATGGCGCCATACGCTGGCTCAGCCTAAGATCGGACTGCTGGTCGTTGTCTTCTTCCTCGCCACCTTTTGCTTTAGTTGCTTCGAGAGCACGCTGCCGCTGGTCGTCAGCGATAACTTCAACATCAATATCCAAAGGGATGAAGCCTCGGCCTCCACCGTGTCCTGGCTGTTCGTCTTCTGCGGTGTCATTGGCGCGGCGGTCCAAGGCGGAGCGATAGGTCGGCTGGTGAAGAAGCTGGGTGAGCCCAAGCTCATTGCGGTCAGCCTGGTGCTTACCGCATTCAGCCTCGTTGTGCTCCCATTTGTACACGGCACGGCGGACCTTTCCTGGGGGGTTCTGGTGCGCGCCGAGGGCCGGTCCTGGCTCATCATGCTGGGCGCCCTGGCGCTGCTCTCGGTCGGAACGAGCCTTACCCGCCCGCCACTGTTCGGCATGCTCTCCAACCTGACGTCCGCCCATGAGCAGGGTGCGAACATTGGCGTCGCCCAAGGCGCTGGAAGCCTGGCGCGCATTCTCGGCCCCATTTTCGCCACGACGCTCCTGGTTTATTCGCGGCCTCTGCCCTACCTGATTTGCGCCGCCGTCCTGCTCGCTACCACGGTTCTCACGGTGCAGCGGTTGTGCCGGGCGGACCAGCCGCCCGCCGGCGCGGTCGCACCGAATCCAGCGAAGTGAGAACGTGCCTGACCTGGCTGGTTTGCCTGGCATCTCTGGCCGCCTTCGCGGGCAATTCAGTCGGCGCAGCCCAGTTCCAGTTCGAGGTGGTTGTCAGCAACAGCCTGACCAACACAGCCAGAGATGGCCGGCTGTTTGTCGCCCTCTCGCGCACGAACGATCCGGAGCCTTGCGACACGCTGGGCCGCGCGGGGCTCGATGCGCCGGAAGCCCTGGCGCGGGACGTCAGCGGCTTCGGCCCTGGTGCCTCCGCAGTGCTGGATCAGACTGCTTTTGCCTTTCCGCTGACCAATCTCTCCGCGCTGCCTACCGGCGATTACTTCGCGCAGGCGCTCTTCTCTGCCAACGCCGACCTGCGCCTGTTGATTGCCCCGGGCAACCTCTACAGCTCGCCGCAAAAAGTTCACCTCGACCCTGCTCAAGGCGGCGCCTGGAAGCTGAAGCTGACGCAGCAAGTCCCGCCCGAGCAAACGCCCGCCGATACGGAGCTCGTGAAGTTCGTCAAAATCCAATCCAAGCGCCTGAGCGAGTTTTATGGCCGCCCGATCTTCCTGCGGGCGGGCGTGGTGCTGCCGCGGGATTACGCGAAGGAGCCATCCCGCCGCTATCCCCTCTGGGTGCGCATCGGCGGACTGGGCAGCCGCTACACCGGCGTGCTGGGCCAGATGGGCGAGAAGGCCGACTTCCGCAAGACCTGGCTCGCCGACGACACGCCCCGCGTGATCCTGCTCCAACTGGACGGCGCCGGCCCCAACGGTGACCCCTACTACGTCAACTCCGCCAACAACGGCCCGTTCGGCGACGCGCTCATCGCGGAGCTGATCCCGCACGTCGAGGCCGCGTTCCGAACTGTCGGCCAGCCGCGCGCGCGGTTCCTCTCCGGCGTTTCCACTGGCGGCTGGGTCTGCCTGGCGCTCCAGGTCTTCTACCCTGATTCCTTCAATGGCGCCTGGTCCTCGTGCCCGGACCCGGTGGACTTCCGCGCGCTGGAGTTGGTGAACATCTACAAGGACGACAACGCCTACGTGAACCAATACGGCAACGAACGCCCGAGCGAGCGCGACCGCAACGGCGATGTGAAGCTCACCATGCGCCGCGAAGTTGGCGCCGAGAATCTCCTTGGCCGCGGCAACAGCTACACCGAATCGGGCGAGCAGTGGGGCGATTGGAATGCCGTCTTCGGTCCGCGCGGCGCTGATGGCCGTCCGGTTCCGATTTGGGACGCGCAGACCGGCAAAATCAACCACGCCGTCGCGCAGGAATGGAAGAAATACGACCTGCGCCTGGTGCTCGAGGCCGACTGGAAAACCCTCGGCCCCAAGCTTCGCGGCAAGCTCCACATCGCCGCCGGCGAGGCTGATGCCTATTTCCTGAACAACGCGGTCCACCTCCTCGACCAGTCCCTGGCCAAGGCCGACCCGCCTTTCGTCGGCAAGATCGTCTATGGCCCCGGCAAGGGCCACGGCTGGTCGGACCTGGGCCTGCGCGAGATGCTGGCCGAGATGCAGGCGGCGGCGGAGGCCAGGTAGGCGAGTGCCAAATCTGGTGCATTAACAGGCAGGGCAGGTCTCGACACAACCCCAATTAGCGGACCCACCGACGACCATTCCGCCGGGCCGGATGCCCGGCTCTACGGCAAGCAAGATGCCCGCCGCTACGGTGAAGGGTGGTAGTGACCAGGTACGCCTCAAAAGGCAGCAAAAAAGGTTTGCAGGTGCGGGAGGGAGGTGATGAGATCGCCAGTAGAAAGCGATGCAATGAGTTGCGTGAAGAAGAGCAAGCTATTGGAGAGAGCCGAACAGAGCCTGCGCGAAGGACGGCTCGAAGGGATCATTGACGCGCCCAAGAGCGGCCGCTGGGGCAACTGGGTGTACTCGATGGTACGCACAACGCAGCGCTGTCGCACGTATGTTGTGCCTCAAGACCCGCGCACCGGCGCGCAAGTTCAGACCCGGGACGTTTTCAAAACTGCGGCGCAGGCATGGCGCAGGAAGCTGACCCAGGAGCAACGGGACGCGTGGAACCGGACGGCATTGGGGGTCTGGAGCAAGCGGCGCCTGGGCCAGTCGGGAAAGTTGCTGGGCCAACAGGTTTTCACCGGGCGCAGCAGCGTGCTGCTTAAGCTGGGGAAGGAGATTCTGACATGGCCGACAGCGCGTCCGGCATTCAAGGCGAACCCGGTTACCGGGCTGAGCGTCACGAATGGGAGGGATGGGGTGAGAATCAAGCTGAGTGTCAGCGGGCCCGTGGAAGAGGACATCATGGTGTTCGGACAGGCGCCATGCAGCGCGGGCCGGAAGAAATGGCGGCACGGGGCTTACCTGTGCTTATTGCCAATGCCGGAAGGCGGGGAGGCCGAGATTACGGCGCGGTATGTGGCTCGGTTCGGGCAACCGCAGCCTGGGAAGAAAGTATTCATCCGCGTCCAGCAACAGAGGAATGGGTGGGAAGACGTTGCAATCGAATTCAGCGAAGTTGTGCCAGCGGCGGACGAGGTCGCAGGCCGGGAATTGGTGCTGGGAGGGGCGAGCACGGCTCCCGATGAGTCAAACGGGTTAAATGGGCTGCATAAGTTACGTGAGGCTGGGCGTTTATATGGGTTAGAGGCGGTGCAGGTCGGGCAGATGCCAAGGCAGGGCGGAGGGACGATGGAGCCACGATGCACAAGGGAGTGGTTCCGTATCGGTTCGCCACCGCTACCGTCTCACTGCCGAAGGGGCACGCGGTGGGAGTGGCGATGGGCGGGATGGGAAGTGCAGCACAGAGCGTTGGCAAGCGGAGGACGAAGGCGCGACTGGCGCGAATTATGGCGTGGCAGTTAGGCGCGGGCAGGAGCGCAGTCTGGAAGCGGAGGCCCTTGCAAGGGACGTCCTCTCCTGCGCCTCAAGACAGCAGGCAGCGCGGCGGAGAGTAAAAGGTCTCGCTTGCCAGCCGTCAGAATAAGACTCATAGTCTCTGGACTCATGAGGCTCATTTCTGCTCACGCTGTAGGTGAATGCCTACCATTCAGGAACTCGTTGGCGCGCGGGTCCGCGAACTGCGGAAAGCACGGGGCTGGACGTTGGAGGAACTCGCTGAGAAAGCCGAGAAGCACTACACCTACATTGGCGGCCTGGAGCGGGGCGATCGCAATGTCACGGTCGAGGTGCTGCAGGCTGTCGCCACTGCCTTGCAGGTTCCCATTAAGAACCTGTTCAACATCCAGCCCCATTCCCTCGAGGTTAAGCTCAATGCGGCGTCCGATGACATTCTGTCAGCCATTGAGAAGGGCTTTCGCGCGATCATTGATACCAAGGGCAAGCTGGCGGAATACTTCCTCAGCCGCGAGCTTCAGGACCTTGAGAAGAAGCAGGCCATCAGCGACCTGGTCTGGTCCGACCAGGACGGCAAGCCGGATTTCACCTTCCGGTTCCATGGAAAGCTGTTGCGGCTGGAATGCAAGAACGTGCGCTCATGCGACGAGAAGCGCAAAAACGACTTCTGCCGGGTGGAGTTGCAGAAGACCCGCAACTCGAAAGACGGCACCCCCACACGCGCCTATCGCGCAGACCAGTTCGAAGTGCTGTCCGTGTGCCTGTTCAATCGCACGGGGAAGTGGACCTACCTGCACATTGCGGCCTGTAATCTCGCCCGGCGCAAGGAATTCGCCGAACTGCTGGAGATTATGCAGATGGTCCCGCAGGCCGAGCCGTACGGGCGTTGGCGCAAAGCCCTGCTTGATGCACTGTTAGATTATGAAAGGCAGCCCTAAGTTACGCGAAGAGCCGAAAGCCTACGGAGCCGTGCTCTCCAAGCCGTATTTCAAGACGGCTCTAGGCGCTGCCTATTGCGGCACCGCCGAACAGCTTTTGCCGGCCCTGGCGGACGAATCGGTCAACCTGATCTTCACCTCGCCGCCGTACGCGCTCCATTTCAAGAAGGACTACGGCAATGTGGACCAGGACAAATATGTGGACTGGTTCCTGGGGTTCGCCTCGGAATTCAGGCGCGTCCTGAAGCCCGACGGCAGCCTTGTCATCAATATTGGCGGCAGTTGGCGTCCGGGCCATCCGGTCCGCGCCCTCTGCCATTTCGAGGTGCTGATCCGGCTCGTGCGCGAGCATGGCTTCCACCTGGCGCAGGAATTCTTCTGGCACAACCCCGCCAAGCTCCCGGCGCCCGCCGAATGGGTGACCGTGCGCCGGATTCGCGTCAAAGACTCCGTCGAAGCGCTCTGGTGGCTGTCCAAATCCACGCAGCCGAAGGCGGATAACCGGAAGGTCCTCACAGAGTATTCCGCCGACATGAAACGGCTGCTCAAGCGCGGCTACCGGGCCAAGGAGCGGCCTTCCGGCCACAAGATCACGCACAAGTTCACCGAGCAAGGCGGCGCGATTCCCCCCAACCTGTTGACCCTGGGCAACAACGATGCCAACGGCTATTACCTCAGCCGGTGTGCGGAGGAAAAGACCAAGCCGCACCCGGCCCGCTTCCCGGTACAGCTCCCCGAGTTCTTCATCAAGTTCCTGACCGGCGAGGGCGACGTGGTTCTGGACCCTTTTGCCGGGAGTTGCACAACGGGCGAGGCCGCCGAGCGGCTCAGCCGAAGATGGATGGGCTTTGAGCCCGTCCCGGAATACCTCGATGGCGCTCGCTTCCGGTTTGAAAGGGGCGATGTCGCACCGGAGGAATCGCCATCCGCGGGCACTGGCAACAATAGTCGTGTGCCCCACCGGCAAATAGCACTGCTTTAACTCTCCAGCGTCCTCAGGGTGCCACGGCCCGATAGCAGCGGCGGCTGTAGTTCGTTGCCCCCGGCCCGACGTATGAACCCGAGAGAGCCTTACCGCCCTACTGCCTTACTGCTTTTGCAGCCGGTAGAACATGCTCCCGCTCGAAACCGCGTTCGTCATCACATACCAGTCAACAGATAGCGCCGGGGCGTTAGTAATTGTTTGCCAATTGGCAGCCGTCAGCGTCGGCGTTGACTGCAACACATAGCCGCCGGCGGTGGACGGCCACGTCAGGACGACGCTTCCGCCCGCAAACTGAACATTCAAACTCGGCGCTTGCAGGCTGTAGAAGCGGATGTTCTCTACCTGGATGGTGCAGTTGGTTGAAGTGCCGCCCAGCAACCCAAAGAACAGCTCGTTCGTCGTGCCCGCCCATGCCGACACATCCATCAGGCGGCTCGCCGAAATGCCGTTGGTTGGCACAAACTCCGCTTGGAGCGAGAAAAGGTTGTTCGTCCCGATGCCGCACACGATCGCATCGTCAACTGGATCGCCTGCCACGGTGAAATCGAACGCCGCCATGACTGCGCTGCTCGGGATCAACACTGGCACCCAAGCCATGGGCACCGAACCGCTCCCGCCAGTGCCACCGTCCAGAGGTTGCGGCGTAACGCCCTTGAACTGCGGCCCGGATGTTGACGCCGGGCTCGTCTGCAGCGTCAGGCGCAAGGACGCGCCGCCCGCCCAGTTCACAACCGTCTCCCAGCCTTGGGAGGCTGCATTGCCGGCGTAGTTGAAACCCTGCGAAACCCACTGCTCGGCCTGCTGCGTACCATCCGAGATGTCTGAGGTCACGTCACCAACGGCCTGCACAGCGCTGACCGTGCCGCTCACAATCACATCGGCAGCATTCCCTAATAGTGGCACCAGGGTCTGGGCAAAGTTCTGCAGCGGCAACTGCTCCAGCGCAAGCTGATCTGGTGACAAAGGCACTTGGTGGTAGGCGTCCCCCGGCTCAAAGACACTCTCAAGCGGAGGGAAGTTGCCAGCCGGCTGCCCGCTTAACATCACGTATTCGCGGCTCTCCTGGAACCCCAGGATGCAATCAGTCGGGTTGCCCACGCTCAGATCATACCATTGCATTGGGTAGCTGTGGGCATTCCAGAACTCAATGCCTGCGTAACCCTCGGCCTTTTGCAAAGCCACGTTGAGCGCGGCGGGGTTATAGAAGCCCACCAGAGCAATGTAGTTGTCCATCCACCCGAACTGCACTGGCGACGAAGGCTTCCACCCCTGCAAGGCGTCGTTTACCAGCTTCACCGACCCTGAGAGGCTCCCGATTTCAGCAGTCAAACCATCCCATAAGACTTGCGGTCCCACGGCACATGATATCTCGGCTTGGTCGAACAAGGTCATGTGTGTCCGCGCCGGCAACCAAGGTGTCGGCGAGACCTCTTGATGCGCCGTCTGGTCGCCGTGCAGGTAATTCGCCGCCGCTGCATTCACCATTGTTCCCAGACTGTGCCCGAGAAAATGCACGTTCGTCGCATATCCGGCCCCGAGCGTCCCCAGTAATGCCTGTCCCAGAGCGAGGCCCTGTGCCGGCGTGTTTTCTTCAGGTGGCAGCAGCCCCGTTGCCGCCGACCCCCAGTCCCAACCCACAATGTTCGCAAGCCCAGCCGTCATGCCATTTGCTCGCAACTGCGCCGCCATGGTTGTCGGCCAGCCGTCAATCCCCGAATCCGTTGCGACACCCCCTACCAATGGGATCCACCCATGCGTGAGCACAATCGTCATGCGGTCCGCTGGCGGTACATTGTCTCCGGCGACGATGGGCACAAACTGGGTGCCATCAAAGACCCGCAACGCGCTCCCCATCGGGCCAATGGTGTAGGACAGGTTCGGCTGGCGGCTGGTCTGCTGGACCGCTGCCGCCGTTGGAAAGGGTGCGAGTTGAAAATCCTGTTGTGCGGTGCTTGCGTTCAAGGTCACAGCGCGAATGGAAGTCTGATGGGTGGAATCCCAAGCCCACAAATCATAGACGCCCGGCCCAAGCGACGGCATTTGATAACCGCCGCTCCCGTCGGCAGTCGCCTCCGCCACCGGAGTGAGTTGCACCATCGCCCAGACCGTTGCGCCAGCAAGCACCGCCCCATGCACGTCCGTTACCTGCCCGTGAAGCACAAATGCCCCCGAGCCACTCGCCAGTTGGTAATAGTAGCTCACGGCCGGGCTGCTCAGCAAATTCAGAATGCCGTTGCCCGGCCACTCGTAATACTGGTAGCTGACAATCGGCGACATGATCCCACCGTTGGTCAAGGCGGCGCTGCTGAAGTCTTCCAGATATTGATAGCTGACAAATGGTGAGATGATACCGCCGTTGGTCAACACCTCGCTGCTGAAATCCTCGGGGTATTGATAACTTACGATTGGCGACATGATGTTCGTAATCACGTCATCAGCAAATACTGGCAGCAATCGCAGGAATAAAGCCGCAATCAGTGCAAGCTGCCTGAAAGACCTCATCGCAACCTTTTCAGTTCGAGGTTGCCGCCGTCGCGTAGATGAGACCGCCGCCGAGCGGCATGTTAATCGAAATGGTGGCCGTGCTGGCGGGGAACGTGCCGGTGGTGTTGTAGCCCGTCGCGCTGACGGGCGAACCGTTGGCCGGCGTCACGCTTACGGTGATGAGCGTGTTCAACGGCAGGTTGGCGCAACTCACGACGATGGGAATGGGATTATTCTGCTGCGCCGAAAGGACGGCGTCCGGGGTCTGCAACGCGCCGGTGGGCGACGCGGAAACGGGAACTCCGCCAACGCTCGTGACAGTCAACTGCGGCAACTGACCTGCTGTTGGAATGATAACAAACTGCGAGCCTAGAGTGAACGTACTAGCAATCCTCCCTGCAAAATTACTGACATAGGTGTCCAGTCGCACCCTGCCCCCATTTAAGCCTCCTGCGGAAATTGTACCCGCCCCATTGATACTCGAAGCTACCAGCCTTATTCCTCCGCCACTACCATAACCAGCACAGCGTGTAACTCCATCACCACCCTGAATACAACCCCATAGACCTCCATCAGAGCGAAGCGTTCCTGCTATTGTAATTTGTCCAGAAGCTGCAATTAGAATAGCACCGCCGCCACCACCGCCACCACCGCCACCGCCGCTCGCAGTCGCACCACCACCACCTGAGCCACCTAATAAAGGAATCAGGAACAAATTCCCGTAATTGTATGTTGCAGAGGCGCCATCAGCAGAACCGCCACCAGGTCCTTGTCCTGCAGTGGTTGCTGGCGCTCCATTACCGCCGGCCCATCCGCCTGGCCCCCCCGTTCCCCCTTGGCTGCCTGTTGCGCTGTGCCCCGACACATCCACCGTTCCATTGATAACGACATTGCTTTGCACGAGCCAATAAACTGCCGTGTTGTTCGGGTTCGGGATGAACGTCACCATAATCCCGTTGGAGATATTCACGGAAGTATATTGGTAAATGCCAATTGGGTGGTCGGCCATATTGATGACGATGTTCGTTGTCGGATTAAACGCACCATCGCTTCCATCGCTGCCGCTGTTCACCTGGGCTTGGCCTCGCGCCGGGAGCCAGACCGCCAGCAAGGCGGCACAAAACACGAGCGGCAGGGACGCGTTCCACCGCGTCCCTGACCTGTTTCCGAAGAAGTGGGACGCGGTGGAACGCGTCCTTACCTGAAATCCGGCGGGCCGCTGCATGGCATCATTCTTCATAAGCAAACTCCTGTCCAGAAACCCCTCGGGCTTCTATGGTCCAGCTTTTTATGCGCCCCTCGCCCAGAAAGCAAGACTAATTCTGGGTTAATTTACACGCGCTTTTACCGTTCCAAGGCGCCAGATGACTGGCGCACTCCAAGACGCTGGCGCGACGCCCGATGGGCCAGAAATCGCGAAGCGTCCTGGGCTTCGGCAGCCCCGTACGGCTTTTGAGTTGCGCCATATCCCCACCTAAACCCCCAGTGAGCCCCTTGTAAACCCCCTGTATTCCCCCTCTATTTCAATACATGGGGTATAGAGGGGGTTTACAGGGGGCTTACTGGGGGTTTAGTGGGGGATATACCGATGAGCCGGGTCTGAGCGCGGGGAGTTCCGCCTTTACGAAGAACCTGGCTGGGTGACCAAACAGCGTGGACAGGCTGCCGCCGGTTCGTCTAGCCTGGCAGCCCAGGCCCCCAACGGCAGCGGCGTTTGCGTTTGCCGGAAGAGACCATCCATCACCTCCTGAGCGAGCTCGAGCGGACTGCCCCCTTTCCGCCGCCCTCAAGGAGGGGGAGACACCACTTTACGCTGCACGGACGATGGCTCTGACCTGTTTGGGCGGGTCGTTCCAGCCGTTCCCCTACTCGGAAGGCGGGCGGCCATCGGCGCCCTGACCGTCGAGGTCAATGAGGATATCGCGCGGCTCGGCGCCTTTGCTGGGGCCGACGATGCCGCGGTTCTCCAGCTCGTCCATGATGCGCGCGGCCCGGCCATAGCCCAGGCGCAAGCGGCGTTGGAGCAAGGACACGCTGGCCTTCTGCTCGCTGCGGATGACTTCAATGCAGTCCTGGATGATCTCCTCGTCCTCGTCAATGCCGGCTTGGCCCTCCGTCTCGTCATTGGCACGGGAGAGCTGCTGGTGAATCTCCAGTTCGTAGCTGGGCTTGGCCTGCTTGGCGATGAACTCGACAATGCTCTGGATTTCCTGGTCGGTGATGAGCGCGCCCTGGGCGCGGGTCAGCTTGGCCGAGCCGGGCGGCAGATAGAGCATGTCGCCTTTGCCCAGCAGCTTGTCGGCGCCCATGGCGTCGAGAATGGTGCGCGAGTCCACCCGGGCGGCGACCTGGAAGGCGATGCGCGCGGGGATGTTGGCTTTGATGACGCCGGTGATGACGTCCACGCTCGGGCGCTGCGTGGCCACGATGCAATGGATGCCCGCGGCGCGCGCCATCTGCGTGATGCGCGCGATGGCCATCTCGACATCCGCCGGGGCCACCAGCATCAGGTCCGCCAGTTCGTCAATGATGACCACGATGTAGCTGAGCTTCTCGGGGATGACGATGTCCTCCTCACGGGGCACCACGATCTCCTCGTCCACCTCGACGGCAAAGCCATCGGCGCCCGGCTCGACCTTCTCCTTCTTGGCTGTGAGCGGCAATTCGGGCTCGCGGGGCGGCAGCGGCTTGTTCTTGGGGCGCGTGTTGAAAGAAAGGATGTTGCGGACGCCGACGCGGGCAAAGATCTGGTAGCGCTTCTCCATCTCGTTCACGACCCAGCGCAGGGCGAGGATGACCTTCTTGGGGTCGGTGACGACCGGCACGACCAGGTGCGGCAGGATGTTGTATTGCTGCAGCTCGACGACTTTGGGGTCAATCATCACGAAGCGGAGCTGGTCGGGCGAGAAGCGGAAGAGCAGGGAGGTGATGATGGAGTTGATGCAGACGGACTTGCCGGAGCCGGTGCTGCCCGCGATGAGAAGATGCGGCATCTCGGACAGGTCCGTGATGATCGGATTGCCGTACACGTCCTTGCCCAGCGCGAGCGGGATGCGGGCCTTGGTGTTGCGCCAGGCGTCGGACTCCAGCAAGTCGCGGATGATGACGGTTGTCTTGATCGGGTTGGGCACTTCGACGCCGACGGAGCTCTTGCCGGGGACGGGCGCGAGGATGTGGATGCGCTCGGCCTTGAGGGCGGCGGCGAGGTTGTTGTTGAGGGCGGTGATCTTCTCCAGCTTCACACCGGGCGCGGGATGCAGCTCATAGCGGGTGATGGTGGGGCCCTTGGTGATGTCTCCCAGGGAGACCTCGATGCCGAACTGCGCGAGGGTCTGCTGCATCAGGCGCGCGTTGGCCATTAGCTCCTCCTTCGACTCGGTAGGCTTAACGGTCAAGTCCGGGTGCTGGAGGAAATCGAGCGGCGGCAACTGGTAATTGCCGATCATTGGCGTGGAGGCAACGGTGATGGGCTTGGGTTTCCGCCTGGGTTTGGCCCCGAGCGGAACGCCGTTGATCTTGATCTCCGGCTCGGGCTTGGCGTCGGAGGGTTTGGCTTCGGGCTCGGTCTTATCAGCGGCCGGCGCCGCGGCTTTGGAGGGTTTGGCCTCGTCGGCCTTTTCGGCAGGCTCGGATTTCTTGCCCAGAACCTCGGCGGTCGTGGCCGCAGCGACCTCCTTGGCGGGGATGACCTCGCCTTCATCCGCGGGCGCAGGCTCCTTAGCCGGTTCCGGTGCGGGTGGTGGAGCCGGTTTCCTGCCGCCGGAGGATTTGCTGGCTTGCGGCACGCTCAGGTCTCGGACGGTGGGTGCAGGCACTGGCTGCATGTCGGCGCCCAAACCCGAGCGGTCGGCTTGTTCCTGCAGCTTGCTGACCTGCTTTTGCAGGTCGCGCGCACGGCGGTCGAGGGCCTGCTCGTCGGACGGCGCCTCGTCCGCTGGAGCCTCGCGGCGGCCAAAGACGGCGCGGAGCCAGTTGCCGAGCTGGAAGTTGGTGAGGAAGAGCAGGCTGATGAAATACAGCATGAGGTAGAGGATCGTGGCGCCTGCCCTGCCGAAGTAATCGAAGAGATGCTGGTTCAGGTTGAGGCCAAGAATGCCGCCCGCCGTGGCGTTGATGTTTGTCTGCAGGGTTTCCAAGCGGTCCTTGTACAGGTCCAGCAGGCCCATGAGGCAGAGGAACAGCACCAGTTCCCAAAGCCAGCGGCGCCGGAGATACGCGAACGCATCGAAGAAGCAGCCCAGCCCTACCAGGAACAGGAGAACCGGCAGCACATACGCCGCTGCCCCGGCCCACCGGAAGCACCCACAGGCCATCCAGGCGCCGAAGGGACCAATCCAATTGCGCACTGAGGGATTGGTCGGGAGGATATTGGCGGACACGTCGCGCGGGTGGTAGGAGAAAAGCGCGACCAGCAGCAAAACGGCAAAGCCCATCAGCACGATGCCGATGATGTCGTTGAATCCACGGGAGGATTCTGAATGCGCCGAAACCTTGCGAGCCATAGCGGCAGACTAGCAGTTTCCAGCGGTGAGTGACAAGGAACGAGTGGCGGGCGTGCTTTTCCTCGGGGGCGTCTTAGCCTCCTCATCCGCTCCGTCAAGGGGTTCGGAGCCCTGCTTCGCGCGGGGACGGCATCAACTCGATCAGGACACACCGGGGCAAACGGACCTATGGAACGGTAGGGCGTTACCTCCCTTCCGGCCAAAGGCAAGCGGGGGCGGTGCTTGGCAAGCATCGCCCCCGGAGTTCCGGGATCTGTTAGTGCCCGAGTCCCTTCTGCTGTTGCCTGGGCATTCCGCGGTATCTTCTGAGTCGCCTCCGATTACCATCCACCATCCACCTGCCATCGGCCTGCTGGATTGTCATTACGAAGGGCTAGGTTCCACTTCTTGGTCTCTGAGATTCGGCACTTCACCAGGAAGGCGGATTGATCCGCCGACCAGGACGCCTCGCCGACCTCGATGACGGGCATCAAACTGCGCGGGTCTATACCGGCTCGGTTGGCCTCCTCGACTTGGCGCTTGTCATTGTCCACGTCGTAGGCTGGCGCAAACTTCTTCATTTCGGCCCAATCCATCTTTGCCTGGGCAGCGCAGTAAGCCTGAACGGCCTCCGCCGGAGACAGCTTGGCGTAGGCATCGTTGTCAGGCAGTAATACGGGCGCGTTCGTCCACGTCAGATCCTGCAGGAGTTTGCCCTGGCTATCGCATATTCCGGTAATGACGTATCGCTTGGCTGGGTTGTTGTTGGACACCCGCACGTTGACCTCCTGCGGTCGCAGTTTAATCTCATAGGGGACGTACTGGCCTCCGTAGGACTTGGACGTGAAGGCCTTGCCCAGGCTGACAATCTGCAGGCCTCCCATATAATCCTTCACTTGCCCGGTGACGGGCGAGGTAAACTTTCCCACCTCATCCCAGTCATTGGTGGCACACGCCTCGAAAAACGCGCGGGCAGCCTCCTCTGCGGTCATGTTCGCGTACTTCTCGTTGTCGGGCAGCTTCTGCGGAGCCTGCCCCCAGGCCACATCAGCAGGCAGGTTGAGCTGCCAGACGCTCGGATCAATCGGCTGGTCGTATTCTATCTGGCTGAGCTCGAAGATTTGCACTTCGTTGGTGGGATGGACCAGGTAGATCTGCACTACTTCCAACCGCTCACTCTGGGCATCGAACCGATACACGCGGCGCGTGTCCGCATCGCCAATGAACTTGTTCCGCGTATAGTCATCGTCGGGCAGGCCGCATTTGGCGTGGACGGTCACAATGGACTTGGTCCTGCCGTCGGCGCCCGTTGCTTCGGCGAGATCAAGCTTCCAGCCCTGGGCCTGGGCGTGGCGCAGTTCATTGCTGATGGTGCTGCTGAGGTTGGCAATCTGGTGTAGCCAGTCGGTGTCAAAGGCGGCGGACGTGGGCTCGTTCAACTTGAAGGCTTCGTTAGCTGGTTGCTTGAAGTAGAGCACGGTCTGCTGGCCGTCCATGACCGCGACCCGGCCGGGTTTTTCGACACGCCACTTCAGGTCCGGCTGGAACTGCTTCCACAGCTCGATGGTGCAAAAGTCGCTGTTGGCGTCAATGTTGCTGAAGTTGTCCCTCGGCAGCGTGCGCAATTGTCCGCGCAGATGGACGCTGGTGAGGTGGGCCACGGCCTGCGCCCCCTTGGCCAGGACCTCGAAGGCCTTGGCCTGCGCATTGGGTGCAAGCAAGGCAACCATTAGCATAACGGCCGTCGCAGCCGCGGCAGCGCCTAGTCCGAATCCCCAGCGGTTCTTGAATAATGTGCTCATGAATGTAGTCCTTTCAGGTTTGCTTCGTTGTTGGTGAACCGCCCGCATGACCGGTTCCACCAGCGAAATCTCGGCGGCGACACGGCCCCGGGCCGCCAGCCGCTCATGCAAGCGGCTGATGGCCTCATATTCCGCACGGCAGGCCGCGCAGCTTTCAAGATGCGCCCGGCACTGGCGGGCCTGATCGCTATCGAGCAATTCTTCCAGGCAGGCAACCAGGTTGTCCCGGCATTCGGCGCAGTTCATATTTGTTGCGTTCATTTGTCTATTGCCTCCGCGCCTTCCCGGGCCTTGAGTTCCTGCCGCAGCAGGGCGTAGGCCCGCGAAAGCGTTTTGGTTACAGTCCCCAGCGGCATCCCAAGGCGTGTGGCTGCTTCCTGACAGGAGAGCCCCTCGTAATACCGCAGCAGGATTACCTGACGATAGGACTCGGGCAGGACGGCGATGGCTTCCTCCAGCGGATACTCCGGCGCGCTGCTGGGAATCTCCGCTGACAGGGTCTCCGCGATAGCGGATTCCCTTTGGCGGCGCTCCTGGGAACGGAACTGTTCCTTGAGCACTCTCCCGGCGATCCCGATCAGCCATGCATAGAACGATTCCGGCTTGCGCAGCTTTTTCAGCCCCATAAAGGCCCGCACGAACGATTCCTGCGCGGCCTCCTCCGCCTCCAATGGGTCCCTGAGCCGGCTGGACAGATACGCAAACAGAGGCCGTTGATACCGCTGCACCAGCAACCGGAAGTGATCCGGGCAACCGTTGCGGCTGCTCACGACGTATTCCGCGTCGCTTGGCTCCAATTGCTCGTCCTGCTCGGATGAGTTCATATCGTCATCCTATAGTGAGGCAGGAAGCCGTTTTGCGACAAAAATCGGCGTGCCACACGGCGGGGCCGGAGCGCTGGCATTTTGCCGGCTTAGGCCACTCGGACGGTATAAGCCGGCAGAATGCCAGCGCTCCGAACTAGCCCTTGGACCCCTTCCCGCTCAATCTCATGCAGCAGAAACCGAGCGCATCTTGCCGCAACTAACGCTCGCTCTCACTGCCGCCCGGCTGGTGAGGCTCAATATGGGAAGGCTGGCCAGTATGCTGGGTGCGCGGAGGCTTATGAACCTGGATGCGTGCAGGCAAAGACAAAGCCGCGCAGAACACCCACCCCAGTCTGCCAGACCGTCCCGTTTGGTCCGCAGTGCCGGAGATCAGCTTTGGCGGCTGACAGGCAATGCTCATTCCGTACCCAATGCTCGTCGTGGCAGACCGAGCCGTCACGCCCGAAGCCTTTAGGCGCCAGCCGTCCTTGGATCGTGGTCCCGTGGCAATCTGGAGAATCGCCCCAACGCGCGGCGCGCACGGGGGCTCCGCAAAAATCAGGAAGCCGGCTTCTTGGCCTTGGCCTCTTCCTGCTCGATCTTCTTGATGTACTTGGCGGGGTCCTTATTGAAATCCTTCAGGCACCCCTTGCAGCAGAACTTGATCTCGCGCCCTTCGTATTCATACACGTAGGGATCGCCCATTTCGCCGAGCTTGTCGCCAGACACGACGCAGGTCTTGAGCGTGTAGGGCTTCAGCTTGGGTTTCGCGTCATCCGCACGGCTCACGAGCGGAGCGGCACAAAAGGCCGCGAGCAGGGCGCCAACGATAAGAGGTTTAAGTCTGTTCATATTCAATCACAGTTTCCGTCTATTATACGCCAAGGCGGGGAAAATCACCTGCGATTTCTCTGGGTGAGCGGCACCACCCGATGCTCCGCCGGCCCCGTGTAGTGCGAGAGCGGCCGGATCAGGCAGTTGTCGGCCAGTTGCTCCATGATATGGGCCGTCCAACCCGTGATGCGCGCCATGACGAAGATGGGGGTGAACATATCAATATCAATCCCCATGAGGTAGTAGGCCGGGCCGGAGTAGAAATCGAGGTTGGGATAGATGCCCTTCTCCTTGAGCATGGTCTCGGACAGGATGCGGCAGATCTCCAGCCATTTCGCCTGGCCGGTGAGCTGGGCCATCTGGCGCGCGTACTTTAGCATGGTCGGGCAACGGGAGTCGCCCTTCTTATAGACGCGGTGGCCGAAGCCCATGATCTTGCGCTTCGCCGCCAGGGCGGCCAGCATCCAATCGCGCGCGCGGTCCGGCTCGCCGATTTCCAGCAGCATGTGCATCACCGCCTCGTTGGCGCCGCCGTGCAGCGGGCCTTTGAGCGAGGCGATGGCGGCGGTGACTCCGCTGTAGATGTCGGAGAGCGTCGAGACGGCGACGCGGGCGGTGAAGGTGGACGCGTTGAAACCGTGCTCGGCATACAAAATGAGCGACACCTCGAAAGCGCGGATCACCTCTGGCGGTGGCACCTGTCCGAGGCAGATGTGGAAGAAGTTCTGGGCAAAGCTCAGGTCGCTGCGCGGCGGAATGATGTCCAGGCCCTTGCGCACGCGGTAGAAGGTGCCCAGCATGATCGGAATCTTCGCCATCAGGCTGATCGAGCGGTCCAGGTTGGCGGCGGCATCCTCCTTGTGCGGCGCCGGGTCTTCCATGCCCAGAAAACTGACGCCCGTGCGGAGCACATCCATCGGGTGGGCCGTGCGGGGCGTCTTCTGGATGACCTCGATCAGCTCCTTGCTCAGGAAGCGTCGGGAACGCCCTTCCGCCAGGAACCCGGCAAGTTGCTGAGCAGTGGGCAATTCACCGTGCCAAAGCAGCCAGGCGACTTCCTCGAAGTTGCATTCCTCGGCCAGCTCCTGCACGGGGTAACCGAAATAAACCAGCGAGTTGATCTCCGGCATGACCTTGGAAATGCGCGTCGAGTCCACGACCACACCGTCCAGGCCCCTGTGGATGGTTACTTCGTCAGGCATAGGTGCGTCAGATACCACGGGGCCGGAGCGCGGACATTCCTGTCCGCCTCTCACGGCCGGCCAGCACCGAAGCGGACAAGAATGTCCGCGCTCCGCCCGCGGTCAAGCGGGGCTTAAACCCGGAAGTTGTACACGTCTTTGTCGAATTCGGCATAAGCTCCGTACTGGATTAGATCATACAACTCGGCCCTAGTTTGCATTTCGTCAAGCAGTGAGGCCTGCGTGCCCTCCGCCTTCAGCACCTGCAGCCCGTGCTCGACGGTCTTCATGGCGAGGCGCAGCGTGGTCACTGGATAGATCACCACGTTGTATCCCAGCGCCGAAAGCTGCTGCGCCGTGAGCAGCTTGGTCTTGCCGAACTCAGTCATGTTCGCCAGCAACGGAACGGATATGGCCTTGCGGAACTGCTCGAACTCCGCTTCGTCCGCCAGGGCCTCAGGAAAGATCATGTCTGCACCGGCATCTACATAGGCCTTGGCCCGCCGGATCGCCTTAGCCACACCTTCCGCAGCGGGGGCATCCGTGCGAGCAATGACGAGGAGATTCGCGTCCCGCCGGGCGCTGACGGCGGCCCGGATGCGCTTTACCATATCGGCGGCGGGGACGAGCGACTTGTTGTCCAGATGGCCGCAGCGCTTCGGGTTGGTCTGGTCTTCAAAGTGGCAGCCGCAGAGTCCCAGCTCCTCGAATTCCTGCACTGTGCGCGCAACGTTGAGCGGCTCGCCGAAACCCGTATCCGCGTCAATGAGCGACGGCAGCGCCGTGACCCGGGCGATGGCGCGGCCGCGTTGGGTGACTTCGGTGAGCGTCGTCAGCCCCACATCAGGCAGGGCAAGGTCAGCCGACAGCGCCGCGCCGGAGATATAGACGCCGTCGAATCCATGCCGCTCAATGAGCAGCGCTACGAGCGGGGAGAAAGCGCCGGGGAACCGAAGCAGGCGGCCGGAGCCCAGCGCCGCGCGGAAGTCTGCGCGCTTCTGCACGGCGGATTTGGGGGTGAAGAGCATGTCAGAAAATGCCCCGAGTATCGCGAGCAGCGCAAGCCAGTTTCCCCGGCGGAAGCACGAGATTGAGTGCGTCAAGTTCAGCCGGTTGCAGCAACGGCAGTCGTTGCACCGCCCCCAGGAATCGCGCGCTCTCCTCCGGGGAGACTAAATCCTCAGTCAATGCCCGGAACTTGCCTACATATCCAGGCCTTGCCAAAGGCCGCGCGCCCAGCGGGTGAGCGTCGGCGACGGCAATCTCGTCTGCGAGCAAATGGCCGTCCTGGAAGGTGACCACTACCCGCCCACCGAACGCCCGCTCACTTGGGTCTTTAGCATGATAGCGACGGGTCCATTCGGGGTCTTCCTGAGTGCGGACCTTATGCCACAACGCGATGAGCGCCGGGTTACGCACCAGCTCCGGAGCGTAGCTCTTCGCGTGGTGCCAGTAACCGGTGTAGAGCGCGGCGGCAAAGATGTACATCACGCTGTGGTCCAGCGTCTCGCGGCTTGCGTGCGGGTCCAGCTTCTGCGGGTCGCCCGCGCCGGTGCCGATGACGTTGTGCGTGTGATGGCTCGTGTGGATGACAATCTCCAGGATGGTCCTTAAGTCAGGTATCCTGGTGCGAAGGCGGAAGGCAAGGTCAATCCATGCCTGGGCCTGGTATTCGGCAGAGTGCTCCTTGGTATAGGAAGCGAGGATCGCCCGGCAAGGCTCCCCGGGCGCGGGCAAAGGCACATCGTATGAAGCGCCGGGGCCTGCCAGCATCCAGGCAATCACGCTGTCCTCGCCCTCGTAGATTGGGGAGGGGCTGTGCTCGCCGCGCATGGCGCGGTCCACGGCCTCAATGGCCAGCTTCCCGGCATGGGCCGGCGCGTAGGCCTTCCAGCTTGAGATTTCGCCTTTGCGCGACTGGCGCGTGGTGAAGCTCACATGCACGGCTTGCTGCACGGCCTGGTAGATCGTCTCCGTCTCAAGCCGCAGCATGGCGCCTAAGCCGGCAGCAACTGCCGGGCAGAGGTGGGCGATGTGGTCCTTCTTGTATTCGTGCAGGCAAATCGCGCGGACGAGATCAATCTGGACCTCGTAGGCCACGGCAATAGCGCGGAGCAGTTGCGCACCCGTGCGGCCGCATTGCTGCGCGACGGCCAGGAGAGGCGGGATATTGTCCCCCGGATGCGAGTAATCCGCCGCCAGGAAGGTGTCGTGCATGTCCAACTCGCGGACGGCGACTCCGTTGGCCCAGGCAGCCCATTCGGCCTCGAAACGCTGGTCCGAGGGGACACCGAAGAGCGTGGCCCCGCCTGTGCGCGGGTGGGCCAGCGCCTGGCTGCGCGCATTCGCGACCGGGGAGCGGTTGATGGCGGCGAGCGCGACGCCGGCATTATCAATCATCCGGTTGATCACCATCTCGGTCACGTCTGCGTCGGGCGAAGGGGCCGTGTTGGCCACTTCCGCAATCTTCCAGGCAAACTGCTCAGTCCTGGGCAGCAGCGCCTTTGAGCGATAAACCTGGACCCGGTGAGTGACCATTACGGATGCGCCGGGATCGGCTGCATCTCGCCGCGAGCAACTTTCTCCTGGTAGTCGCGCCAGCTCATCCCCTCCAGCCCGCGGTCAATCGAGACCATGGTGATGCAATCATCCACCGGGCACACGAGCGCGCACAGATTGCAGCCCACGCAATCCGCCTCGCGCACTTGCGGGATGGGTTTGCCGGGAACGCGGCCCGGGCCGAGTCCCTGGCCGTTCGGCGGCACCAGGTCAATGCATTGGTGCGCGCCGTCCTCGCAGGCGATATAGCACAGGTTGCAGCCGATGCACTTGTCGTAATCAATGCGGGCTATGCGCTTGTAATTCAGGTCGAGCGCCTCCCACTTCTTTACGGTGGGGACTGCTCTCCCGACAAGCTCCGACACGCTCTTGAAGCCTTTGGCATCCAGGTAATCGCTCAGCCCGTCAGTCATGTCCTCCACAATGCGGAAGCCGTAATGCATGATCGCGGTGCATACCTGGAGGCCGGTCGCGCCGAGGGCAATGAACTCCGCCGCGTCGCGCCAGTTGGCGATGCCGCCGATGCCTGAGATCGGCAGGCCCACCTCCGGGTCCGCCGCGCAAGCCTGCACCATGTGCAGCGCAATGGGTTTTACCGCCGGCCCGCAATAGCCGCCGTGCGTGCTCAAGCCACCGACCTCCGGCTCCGGCACCAGCTTGTCCAGGTTCACTTGGGTGATGCTGTTGAGGGTATTGATCAAGGAGATGGCGTTGGCGCCGCCCTTCTTTGCTGCCCGCGCCGCATACGTAACGTCCGTGATGTTAGGCGTCAGTTTGACGATCACCGGGATGGTGGCGACCTCCATCACCCAGCCTACGATCCGCTCCGTCACCGCCGGCTGCTGGCCAACCGCCGAGCCCATGCCGCGCTCGCACATGCCATGCGGGCAGCCAAAATTGAGTTCGATACCGTCGGCCCCGGCATCCTCGGAGCGCTTCACGAACTCATGCCAGCGCTCCTGTGTGTCGACCATGAGCGAGGCAATAATCGCTCTCTCGGGCCAGCGCTGCTTGACCTCGGCAATCTCGCGAAAGTTGGTCTCGGGGGAACGGTCGCTGGTAAGCTCAATGTTGTTGAAGCCCGCCATGCGGACGGTGCCTACGTTCAGCCCCGAATAGCGAGAAGAGGTGTTAACAATGGCATCGCCAATAGTCTTCCAGACAATCCCGCCCCAGCCTGCCTCTAAGGCGCGGTGCGCCTGGTAAGCGGTGTTGGAGGGCGGGCCGGATGCGACCCAGAATGGGTTGGGCGATTTGATGCCGCCCAGGTTAATAGCGAGATCAGCCATATCAGCTATGCGGTTTGTTCTGCATACTCCTTTTCCAGATCGGGCACCCGAATCGGTCCGTCGAAGCCAGAGCCCACGGGCGCGCCCTTCACACCGTAGCGGGAGGCCTGCACCGGGCCGGCCACCTTCCCTCCCGCCAGGAACGAGTGGATGCCGCGGGCCGCCTTCTTGCCTTCAGCCACCGCGTTAACGACCTCGCGTCCGCCATTGGCACAGTCACCCCCGGCAAAGACTTTCGGGAGATTGGTTGCGCCGGTTTCCTCGTCACGGAGGACCATGCCCTTCGGGTGCAGCTTAAGCGCCGGGAAAAGCTTCTTGAGCAGGGCCGCTTTCTTCTCCTCGCCAATGGCCGTGATGACCATATCGAACGGCTCGACGAACTCCGAGCCACGCACCGTCTGCAACTTGCCGTCGGCGCCAGCGGTCCGGGCCAGCTTGAGCCCGGTGACGTGGCCGGTCCCATTCGAGAGGACTTCGACGGGAACCACGTTGAACATGAAGCGCACTCCGTCCGTTTGGGCCAGCCTCTGCTCGAATTGGTAAGCAGGCATCTCCTCGCGGCTGCGGCGATAGAGGATCACCGCCTCGCGCGCGCCGAGCCGTTTGGCCTGGGTCACCGCGTCAATGGCCGTATTGCCGCCGCCGATCACCGCCACGCGCGCGCCCACCGGCACATCGTGCAGCGGACGCGTATGAATCTGCTCTATGAAGTCCAATGCCTCGACCACCTCAGGCAAGTCCTCGCCCGGAACATTGAGCCGTACCCCGGGCCCCAGCCCCAGTCCGAGGAAGACGGCGTCAAACTCCTTCTCGAGCTGCGCGGCGGAAATGTCCTTGCCGACTTCAACCCCGCAACGGAACTCCACGCCCAGGCTCTTGACGAGCCCCACTTCCTCGAGGCTCGCCTCGGGCGTCATTTTGTAGTAGGCGATGCCGTAGGTGTTGAGTCCGCCGGCCTGGGCCTGCTTCTCGAAGACCACGACCTGGTGGCCGAGTTGCGCCAACTCGGCTGCGCAGCCAAGCCCCGCCGGCCCGCCGCCAATAACCGCCACCCGCCGGCCGGACTTCGTAGCGGGGGCCTTCAATACGTGCAGCCCGTTCCCCGACGCGTTGTCCGTGGCGTAGCGCTGCAAGCGGCCGATCTTCACCGGAGCGCCTTCCCGGTCGAGCACCACGCAAGCGCCCTCGCACAACACCTCCGTCGGGCAGACCCGCGCGCAGCTCGCGCCGAGGATATTGGCGCTGAGGATCACCCGAGCCGAGCCGGTCAGATTGCCCGTGGCGATCTTCTTGATAAATGAGGGGACATCAATGCCCGTCGGACACGCCTGGATGCACGGCGCGTCGAAGCAGAACAGGCATCGGTTCGCCTCGATGATGGCTTCTTGCGGAGTATAGGCAGGGGAGATGTCGGCCATGTTGGCCTTGGCCGCTTCCGGCCCCAGCTTCGGACTGATTGGCATAGAGTAAACGTGAGCGCCCGCCCCGCAGGCGCTATTCAACAGTTGATCAGGTCACATAGTATAGCCAATAGCGGGCGTAAAGCAAATGTCCTTCGTTCGTAACGCAACGGCCATCCCGACCAATTCCGGTTGCTGGTGGTGCGCTATCAACGGCCTCTGTTTGCAGTACGCCGACCAAGTAACCGGTCCATGGATTACTGTTTCCGGTGCTGCCACTTCCTACCAGGCGCCCGCGGACGGCACGCAGCGCTTCTACCGCGTCCATCCTTGACGAGAAAGGCCCCTCTGATTCAGAGGGGCCGGTTCGGCAGCGGCTGCATGAGCCGCTGTGCTGTGTCAAGCGGGGATTCTAATTGCCGTAAACGGTAACCGTGGTCTTCTGCCAGAGGCTGAGGATGTTCTGGACGTGATAATCCACGTGCGAGATCGTGCTGATCCCGCCGTTGGCGGCGGCGGTCTTGATGCTGGAATCCCCCGTGGCGAAGCCCAGGATGCCCATGGAGCTCGCCTGCCCCATCTTGGTGCCCGCCGGGTTACTGGTTGCGGTAATAGGGCCTGAGACATCCGTAAAGAGCGTGCCTCCGACGCCGCCCACCGGCCCCATCGGACCAACGCATCCAGTAACGGCAACCAATCCTGCACCTAACGTACAAACTACGATTTTCTTCATAATGCTTTTCCTCTGCTTGTTGTTGTTTGGCCTTCCGGCGATCCATTAACGCCGGAGAGCATAGTGAAAGCTGGAATACAATCCCTGAATGTCAAGGGGCGCAGACCACAATCGCCTACCATCAATCGAAATGACTTCGGCATCGGCGGGGCAGTCTTTATCGGTCTAAATCCGATGAGTTCGCGGGAAAGGGACGTGACTGTAACGCAGCGAATTATTTCGTGGGGGTGGAGTTGAGACGGCAGCGAACTCGCTCCTGGAAATAGGTTCGTGGACACGGAAGGATTCTGCCAATGCTAAATGGCTCTCCATAGCGGACTTAGGTAACGCCAGGCGGTTCATCGCTCTCTGATGGAAGGGTTACTGGGTCTTTCTCGGAATGATCAGGCGCTAGACGGTGCCCCGACTCGGGCCGTTTGACCCTTTCCCGCGTCTGGGCAACCCATCCGAACCCAGCTTGGCGCCACCCAACAGCCAGGCCCGGAGCCCCCGATTCCTCCCAACTGGCACCCGACCGTCCTGCGGGCCGCCCCGAAGCCGCACCGGAGTCTCACCGTATGCACGCCGTAGCCTCACGCTAGATAACATTGTTATCTACGGTGTGCCTACGGAGAGGCTCCGGTGAGACTCCGGTGAGACTATGGAAGGTATGAACGGGCGGCAGGGGACGCTACTCCAGCCCTGGCACCGCATCGGCGAAGCCCCCAGCCGGCCGACGAACTCATCAGCAGAAACTCTCGTCTATTCGGCAACATGCGGCCGTCTCCGCCAGGCTGGGAGTCCGCCATTTCGAGCCAACTAATTGGATCCTCGGTATTGAATCGAGCGGCAGGCGTCGGCGGCGGCCTCGCTGAGCTCTTTGCTGGGACTTAAGGTCTGGTCCTTGAGCGGGCCGAGGCTCTTTTTGGTGCCGATCTGCTTGAGGATGTTGCAGGCCTGGATGCGGGTTTCGATGTTCTTTTCCTTGAGCAATGTGAGCACGGCGGGTTCAGCGTTTGGCCCGAAGTTCACCAGCGCGGTAGCGGCGGCGCTTTCGCGAGCGGACCGGAAATAGGGCTGATCGCCCTGGCCGCTTGCCACGAATCCCACAAGCGGCTCGATGGCCCGCGGGTCTTTGAGGCGCCCCAGGCCCTTGGCGGCGGCGGTGCGGACGCTGGCATCCGAATCATTCAAGGCCTTGATGAGCAGCGGCACTTGCTCCTTGGTGCCGTAGTTCGCCACGACGGTCAGGGCTGCGGCGCGCACGGAGTCATCCGGGTCGTTGGCCTGGGAAGCCATTTCGGCAATCAATTCCGGCGTTGGGTTGGTGATTTGGCCGGTGCTCAGTCTGCGCGCAGCCAACATGCGAGTCCCCAGAGAGTCCGACTTCATCTCCTCCTGCAGGTCAGTGACTTCCTGCGCGCTGAACGTCTTTTCCGGTGTCACCCTTGGAGGTGGCGCAAGCGCCTTATCGCGCTCTTCTCCTTCCAGCAATTGCCAGCGCAAGTTCAGGACCGACCGGCGGCTAACGTCCTCCGTCGCCGCAACAGTCTTGCATTCCAGTTCGATATGCTTCGGCACCCCCACCGTGCGGTCGAACTCGATCTTGCCTTCACCCGTGGCGCTGACGCGGGGTTCGGCGCCGGTCAACATGAGCGTTTCGAGGCTGAAGGTCTTTTGCAACGTGATGGTTGCCGCGGTAACATCTGTCACCTTGATCTTTGTCTTCTCCCGCGCGGTCAGCACGCCCTGCGCCCCGCGGCCGGGCATGTAACCTCCAAAGCCGTATCCAGGGTGCTGGTTGAGAAAGGCGCAGGCGGGTCCCTGGAGGAGGGGTTCATCGAGCACGAATACCTCCTCCTCATTTTCCCAGCCGGCGGTGGCCTCAGCAGGGAAGGGCTGGATCAAAGACGCCGCCAGTTGGCCTAGTGGAATCGGCAATGCCTGGTCACCCGCCAGCCGAACGATCTTGCCGCGCTGATCAATCACCAGTTCCCGCTCCTGCGTGGGGATGCCCATGGCGTAGGAGGACAATGACATGGAACCGCCGGGCCGGTAGCCCATCATCGGGCCCGTGCTGCGGCGCATGCTGGGTCTCAGTTGGCCGTGCAGCGTCAAAGAGATGAGATTGCTGCCAACTGCGCGAGAACTCACGGCAAACGTACCCGTAATGGCTTCCCGCCCGGCTTCCCCCTGCGACTCAATTTCAACGCTGTAGGCGTTGGTTTGCCCCGGGGCGAAACCGTAGCGCAATAATACGGGGGTGACTTCGGCCTCGGCCCGCAGTTGGGCGGGAAGAAGGGCTACGCCGGCGAGGACGGACAGGCAGCAGGATTTGAAACATCTCATACCCCCATTAGTGCGCCCCCGCCTGGCCAAAGCAAGCAAATCCGCCTCGCCTCCACAGCTCCCGTTCATCCGGGTCCGCGCGGAGCAGCATGAAGAAGCCCTTGTTGCGAACGATGCTTTGCGCCGTGGCTGTCCTGCCCAGCAGGTGCGGCACTGTGTCCGCCCCTGGAGAAGCGGTTCATCGAGCTTTACTGAAGGCGATCGAAAGTTTAGCTTCATTGGCAAGCTAATCCACTGGCATGGCATTTCCTCTGGCTCACCCGGCCGCCGTGTTGCCGCTGCGGCGCTTTTGTCCGCGGTGGCTGTGCTTCCCTGCCCTGGTCGTCGGCAGCGTCAGCCCTGATTTGGGCTACATCCTTCAGGCAAAGCACTTGGACATGTTTACCCATGAGCTCGTCGGCAGCATCGTATTCTGCCTGCCGGTGGGAATCCTGGCCATGCTGCTGTTTTATGCGCTGCGCGCTCCGGCTGTGAGGATATTGCCAGAGCCTTACCAGCACGTGCTGCTTCCGCTCTGCCGGCTGCCGCGCGCCTCCTTCTGGGCGGTGCTGTTTTCCCTGCTCATTGGAACCTGGACGCATCTTTTGTGGGATTCTTGCACCCATAAAGATGGCTGGTGGGTCCAACATATCCCCGTGCTTCAGGCCACGTTGTTTACGGTGGGTTATCGCACAGCGCGGGTGTGTCTGCTCCTGTGGTATGCAAGCTCGTTTGCCGGCATGATCTGGCTGGTGCTGGCGTTCGAGAAATGGAAGCAAACCCGCGTGGAGGGCAGGGGCGGCGTCTCGGGAAAAGCGGTGTTGCGGGATGCCGTCCTGGTGGCCCTCCTGCTCCTGCCGATTGGGCTGGTGCACCACCTCTTGCGAAAGACGGAACTCGCGCTCTATGTGGTGGCGGCCTTATGTGCGTTGCCTGCGCTTGCGATCCTCCTGAAGTTAAGGCATACTCATGAGCCCGCCGTAGGGAGCCAAGCTGTTAAACCGCAGGATACGGCCTGACCGAGAACTTTTATATGATGCACTCACTGACCACCTACCGTTCCTGTCGCAAGCACCCACACCACGTGCGCTGGCTGCGCAAATGGCCTTACGAGCAACTGCTCCCGGACATCCGGACCCAGTTGGGGGAATAGCGGCAAGGCTGCGCCCCTGGGCCCGCCGTGGGTCAAGTCCTGCGCGTGGCGCACAAACTTCGGGGATGAATCAAAAAGCGTGAGGGATTCTCGGGGTGGTTGTCGTCTTCCTTGGTGAAAGACAGGCGCGATCCCAGTTCGGGCTTTGCGTGGACGGAGAAAACAGAGATCATGGCAACGAACTAAGCAGGCCGATATGAAAACAAGACTCACCTTCCTCACGATCATTCCCCTGGCGCTGCCGCTGGTGTTGGTCGCGCCCTGTGGCGCGCTGGCGCAGACCAACGATGAAACGAAATCAGCGTGGCCGGCCGGCTCAGGCCGGCAGGCCATCATTGCCAAGCTCGAGGGCATGCGGCTCGACAATGTTCGCTACGACGGTCTGCCGCTGGGGGAAGTCGTGCTCCACCTCCGGAACGAATGCATGAAGCAGGACCCGGAGAAGAAGGGCATCAATTTCCTTATCAATCAGAACCTGGACCCCGGTGAAGCTGTCGCCCCCGCCGCACCGATGATCGGACCGAATGGCGAGCCCCTCCCGGCTGCCCCGCAAGAGCAGGTGGATGTGAGCGCCATTTTGGTCAAAATCCAGCCCCCGCTCAATAACGTGCGGCTGATGGACGTGCTGGACGCCGTAGTCAAGGTGGCGGACAGGCCAATCAAATGCTCCATTGAAGATTATGGCGTAGTCTTCTCGCCGCGCGGCTCCGGGGCGGCCCAGGCCGACAATCAAACGAATCCTGCCGCCGCCGCTGGCGGGGATCGGCAGGTCATCAGCAACAAGCTCGAACGCATCCGGCTCGGCAACGTGACGTACGACGGCTTGCCGCTGAGTGAAGTGGTGCTCCAGCTCCGCGAAGAAGCCAGGAAGCGAGACCCGGAAAACAAGGGGATCAACTTCCTCATGAACCAAAACCTCGATCCCGGCGAGGTTACCTCCGCCCCAGCCGTGGTGCTCGGGCCAAATGGCCTGCCCATGGCCGCTCCTCCGACCGAGCAGGTTGATCTGGGCTCCATTCTCATTAAAATCAGTCCGCCGCTTAACGACGTGCGGCTGGTGGATGTGCTGGACGCCGTGGTCAAGGTGGCGGAGAGGCCAATCAAGTATTCCATTGAGGATTATGGCGTGGTCTTCTCGCCGCGCGGCGCCGGGCCAGCGCAGATGGAGGAGAAGGGCTTCGCTTTTCCGGGCGGAACCCCCGCCCAATTCCTCGACGCCGTGCAGCAGCAATACAGGGTTGACTGGTTGAGCATGGCGGACATCCCGAAAGAAATGGCGGATGTGCATATTCCGAGACTGCGCATTGACCAGGGCTCGCTAGTGTCACTCACAAGCGCACGGGGGGCGAACCAGTGGCTCACGGCGCTAGTGACCCTTTACAACCTGGTAGGGCAGAAGAAGCCCGAGCTCGGAAGCCTGCTGGTGCAAGGCGACCTGGCCAAGCCTTCGGTGGTGATGTTTGTCCCTGGCAAAGCAATGGCTGACACGCAGCCTGGAATCAAGGTCAAGGCTTTCAGCATCTCGGGGACCAGCGACGCGGAGCGGGCCAAACTGCAGGAGGACATTGACCGGGCCAAGACGGAAGCCATGGACTACGCAGCGCGCTTCCGCGGTCCCTCCGGCCTCCGCAATCTGGACGGCACCGTGGCGATACACAACGATACCAGCCTGCTCGTTGCCACGGGCCCGGAGGCCTTCGTGGATATGGTGGAATCAATCGTCACGGCTTGTCAGGCGAAAGACCGGGCGGGGAAGCCGTCTGCGGGCACCCCGGGCGGTTTGCCACAGGGAAGATAGTACCGTAGCCAGGCATGTGGCCGCACGATGAAGGCAATGCCGCGACGGCGGTCAGACCTTCGGGTCCTGATCCGCCAATCGCCTTTGCCGATTTGCCGCCGGAGCAAGCTGCTGACTCGCAGCCCCGCCAGGTGACCCCTGCGCCAGACATTGAGGCACTCACGCGCGCGGTGCGGCGCGGTGACGCGGAGGCCTTTTCCCGCTTCTACGATCTTTACAGCTTTCGCCTCTACAAGTTCCTGCTCGTCCTGGCCCGCGGCGACGAGAACGAAGCCCGCGAGGTCTGCCAGGCCGTGCTCATCAAGCTGGCCAGACGGTGTGACGTGTTCCGCGATGAGCAAAGGCTTTGGGCCTGGCTGTGCGTGCTGGCGAAGAATGCGTTCATTGACCACTTGCGCTCCCGTAAGCGGCTGGGCCGGTTTGTCTCCCTGGAGGAATGGCTGGCCGAGCCGAATGGCCAGGTTAAGCCAGAACATCGGCTGGGCGAAATCCTGGCCGAGATGCTTGCGGCCTTGCCGCCCGAGGACCGGGAATTGCTCCAGGCCGCTTACGTGGACAAACAGCCACTCCAGGAACTGGCGGACGAGGCGGGCCAAACGTACAAGGCGGTGGAATCCCGCCTAGGCCGGCTCCGCCACCGGCTCAAAGAACAAGTGTTGAAAGATCTGCGCCATGAGAACGAATGCTGATCCCGAACGAGACGACGCCCTGTTGGACGCCATGTTGTGCGATGAGAGCTGGCAGGCCGCCAGCGCTGCTTGTAAGACGGCGGCGCTGAGGACATTCCGCGTCCGGCAGCGCCTTCGCCGCCTGACGCGATGGGCGGGAAGCGTGGTGGTCGTGGCTGTGGTGATCGTAGCGGCGGGGCATTGGCTTGGCTGGCGCACAGCCGCTCCCCGGCCAGTCACGCTGGCACATGCCGTGGTCCCGAAGGCGGCTCCCGCCCCCCGCCGCATAACGGATGCAGAATTGGTCGCCTCCTTCCCGAAGGGGAGCTGTTTCATCGCCGAGGTGGATGGGAAGAAGGAACTCGTCTTCTTCGATCCGAAGGTCGAACGAGCTTACGTGGCCCGGTCTGATGCGAGGGGTGAAAACTGAAGGTTAGGCAGCGCGCGGCGCGAGCGCCTTCCGCGCTTACCGTCGCGAATGCTCCTTCAAGCACTCCATGCCACCGGAACTTGACCGGATAACGGATATCCGGACGGCCATTCCTGTGCTCGGTTACAGGTCTTTCTCAATGCCACAGGCTCTCACATTTTTTTGCAATTTGGCTATTGACGCCTGCGTATTGTCTGCTACAATTAACTACACAGGTTCGTAATGAATAGCCAAACAGGAAACAAACGTCTATTGCCATGAAACGCTTACTTTTGTACTCGGTAATCATTGGCTTCGCGGCCACCACCGGCGCCAATGCTCAAGTCAGCTCGATCAATTCCGCCGTCATCGTGCCTCGCGTATTCAACGATGTCCCCGGCGCGACGGGGACTTACATTAACACCTATCCCGGATCCATCACGCTCGGTGAGTCGGGTGTAAACTCGGCGAGCGGGTTCGCAGACCGGGACGTCTGGTATTTCTCGAACAATGGCGGAACGAGCCCCTACCAGTTTCAGCCCGGTGACTACTTCAATGCTTCGATGACGGTGACGTTGACGGGTGGCAATACCGGCCTGGATCTGGAAGCCGGCTGGCTCTTCAGCGATCCCAGCGGCACTTGGGGTGGCGATCTACAATCCCTCGAAACAAAGGCTGGAGTAGTCGTCCAATTCGGAGGGCCTTCCTATTACCCGTTCTCCCCCGCTGCGGGTGGTTATCCTGGTGCCGGTGGAAGCGTTCCCAACTACGTGAACGGCCAAACGTATACGTTCGGGTTGAGCTATGTCAAGGACCCGAACACTGGCAACAATGCATTTGAGTATTCCGTAAACGGTCAGTACGCCGCATCATCGCCCGGCGACCTCTACTTTGACTTAGGCCCTGGTGTATCAATCGGTGCCCCTGGCGATTACCTGGGAGGCTATTTTCAAATCCAAACGGATGCTCTCGGCAACCCGAACCAAGCCGGGCAGGCGGTCTTCGGGCAAATCAGTATCACCGCTGTGCCGGAGCCTTCAGCCTTGGCTCTCCTTGGTTTGGGCCTTCTGCCTTTGCTCTTCCGTCGCCGCCGCAACTGAATTCCAACGCACTGACCTGGACCTGCGCTTCCTGAGCGCGGGGCATTGCTACGGGCCGTTTAAGGAAAGCACCTCGGCGGCCTTTATGCTTCCCTGTTTATGGCGCTAAGCGGATTGCTTGCAACTGACTGAAGCAACCTGTGGACACCTGAAGCAAGCGGGACTATTTCAGCTCGATGACTGCCAATCCATGAGCAGGAAGCGTTAGCGTGAGCACGGCGTTGCTCAAACGGCGAGCTTCGGACGGACCGGACTCCGCCGCTTTTGTTAACTGTTGAATCTGTGCTTCCGTGGGATAGCGGGGTGAACCCATGCTTTCGTAAGCCGCGTGGAAATCACCGTGCGCGGCATCCAGCCGGAAGGTTAAGGACCGTTTCAATTTGAGCCCCTTGAAGCGCAGCGTCACGGTTCTGGCCGCACTTGTCTGATCCGGCGGAGCATAGTTCCAAACTGCGAGCACCAGGGAACCGTCCTTCCTGCGCGTCAGCAGCGCCGAGTCAGAATCGAGTTGAATGCGCTCGTCACCCAGCCGGTGAAGGAGCTTAAACGCATTAAAAGCCGGTTTCGGGATGCCACCGGCGGCCAGAAGTCCAAAACCGCCATAAAAGGGCGTCTTCACGACGCCCTGCTCTTCGAAGACGTCAGAGAAAGTCCAGTAGGCTAGAATGTCCACCAACCCGTCGCATTGGCGCACCGTATCAGCGAGCCAGGTGCCCATGTAGAGCGAATCCGTAACGGCGGGCTCGTTCATATAGCTGGCGTTGAACTCGCTCCAGATCAGTGGAAGGTTGGGCATGGCTGAGCTTTTGATCTGGTCATGCACTTTCTTCACCGCCCGGCCAACCATCTGATTGCGCGGAATGCTTTCGCTTGTGCCGAAAACGTCCTTGGCGGTGTCATTCCCATAGACATGGGTGGAGACAAAGTCCACCGGCACGGCGTTGTCGGCACAGTGGCGGATGAAGGCGTCCACCCAGGCAGCTTGTGCCGTAGCCGGGCCGCCCACGCGTGCCCGGGGGCTCACCGCCTTGAGCGCACGGACGGTGTGATCGTAGAGCTCCCAATAGGTGGGCTGCTTCGGATCCCCTCCCCAGAAGTCAATGTTCGGCTCGTTCCATACTTCGAAATACCAGCGGCTGACTTCGTCGCTGCCATAGCGTCCAACCAGATGTTTGGTGAACTCGGTGATCAGCTCCTCCCATTTCGCCCAGTCTTTCGGCGGCGAGACGTTCGGCTTGTACCAGAAAGGGTGGGGCATGTCCTTGGCCGCAAGTTTCTTCGGCATGAAGCTGAGTTCAACAAACGGCCGCACTCCATTGGCCAGCAGTCCATCGTAGATCTGATCCACGTAAGAGAAGTTGAAAACGGCCTGTCCCTGGGCGTCTTCGTCGTAGATTCCCACTTCATCGTGAAAGATGGCATGGAAGCGGACGTATTCCAGGTCGGTAATCTGTTTCACGGCCCGCAGGTCCCGGCGGTAACCCTCGCGCAAGCTGAGCACGGCTCGTCCGGAGCCAAAGGCCCGCTCCCAGAAATGGGGAAACGGGTGCGCGGGAGCGGACGCGTCCACAACCAGGACGTTTGCTTCCGGTAACGGCGCGGCTACCACAGCATGCGCCAGCATGGCAGCCAGGACGATTGTTCTTGGGAGTTCTGATTTCATGCATGATACGACCAGGATGCCAAGCCGCTCGCGCATACAGTTCTCACCGCGCAGCTTATCGGCACAGCCAGTTGAACATCAAGGCGGTACGGGCCTCCAAATGGCCTAACAGCCTGGGTAGATGGCGCTGCCGGCTCCAGATTACGGAGCGGTGACCTTGTAGAACCGACTGGCTCCTGCGCGGGAGTCGCTGACCGAGCTGATGGAGCCGCTCCCAAGCACATTGGTCAGGATGGTCCAGTTGCCGGCGGTCAAATTCGTGCGGTAAAAGACCCGGTAATTCACGCCCGCCTGGCTGGGAAAGGATAGCACCGTATTGTTTCCTGAGGAGGCCGCTTTGAGTTTGATGCCCGAAGTTGGGACCAGCATCACGTAATTGGGATTACAGTCCCCGGCCGTCGTGAGGCGCAGCGTGGCCAGGCCATTGAGCGTCACAACCGCCGGCGCCGCCAGCCCGTCATCGGTCAAGGGCACCCAGTCGTAAACGGCATACACCGGCGACCGCCCGAAGCCGCCGAAGTAGCCGAGGCGCTTCGTGACCTGGTTTGTCGTGGTGGCTCCGCTGATGACCTGGTCAAGGTACATCGAGTAGGCCTGGTCGCCAGAGGAGCGTATGTAGGCGTAGTAAGTGCCCGCCGGGTAAACGCGCGTGTAGTTGGCCCAGTCGTTGGCCGCGAAGAACGCCAGCACATAATCAATGCTGCCGGAATACACGAAGTTCGCGCGCAGGTAATCATTGCCACTGAGATTGGCCTCAGGGATGCCTTCGAGGCGATACGGGTATTCCTCCCCCTGCAAGCTCGTATGCTGGTAATCTATGTTGGTCACGGCACCAACGCCAAAATACGCGTTGGGGTTTGATGAATCGTCCAGGAACTGACCCCCGCCGTAATCGAAGTTCTCAAGCTCAACCATGTAGTTGCCCTCGCTGAAGGTGTCGAAGTTGTTGGTGACGGCGATGCCGTGGCCCAGCACATTAGTCACGGTAGTGATGGCGACGTGGATGGCATTCGGCAGGATCGAGGGAAGCACTACGTTCTTAGTGGAGGCCGAGCCGGTAATCACCAGGTTCGAGGTGACGTCATAGCCGTCGAAGTTTACGCGAATGCTGTTCGCCGGAAAGCTGCTCCCAAGCGTAGTCGCTGTGAAGCTGAAGGTGTTGGTGTATTCGAAGGGGTGCGTGCCGGTTGGATAGACGTTGCTAAGGATGGGCAGGTCGGCCTGAGCCGCCACCAGCATAAAGAAGTTCGGCAGGGCAGCGCCGCCGCTGGTGATGCGCAAGGTTTGCTTGCCATTGAGCGTGAGTACCGCATTGTTGCCGTCGGTGTCCTTGAGGTAAACATTCTCAAACGAGCTGTAGCCCTGTCCGGTAAATGAAAACTTGCCCACGTCGGTGGTGCTGGAATCGGCATTTACCACGCTGAGCGTCAGGGTTCCGGGTTCGCTGATATTGGCACACATGCGGCCAATCACCCAATTGGTGCTGTTCGGCCAGTCGCGTGTATAGTTGACCCACTCCCCGCCGTCGAACGGGTCTATGCGGTAGTCCGTTCGGTTCGCGGCGGCCAGCGTTGGCCGCAACGCGTCCCCGGCGGCCAGGGTGCCCATCGGGTCCGCAGGGCGGTAGGGGCCGTAAGCGCCCGAGGTGTTATTCTCGTCCACGCCCTGCACGCCCACCTTCCCAAAATAACAGTTGGGGTCGCCGCTGGCGTTGCACAAATCCGGGAAGTCAATATACATCCCATTGGTGAAGTCCCAGTCTTCGGCTTCCCACAGATACGTGACCGGCAGCAGCCCGTACCACATGGTCTGGAATCCAATGGTCGCATTCACGGTCAGATTGGAAACGTCAGTGACACTGATGGCTGCGGTGTAGGTGGAGTTGGTCTGCAATCCGTTATAAGCCACATTTTTGCTGGAGGCAGACCCGCTGATCACGAGGCTGCTGGAGACGTTAGTGCCGTCCAGGATCAATTGGATGCCGCTGTTGTTGATGGTGAACCCGCTGGGTGACGTGGCGGTGAAGCTGATCCCGCTCGTCGGATTCACGAAGATCATCGTATCCTGCGGGAAAAGGCTGCTGATCACCGGCGCACTGGGCCCGCTGACCTGGTTGAGAACGGCGTCATCGAAGAACGAGGAGTGCCCTTCATTCCCCACCGTCAGATAGCAGTACCGGTAACGGACGAATGCGGTTCCAAGGGGCGCGACCAACTGGCTGACTGAGCCGGTCACGGCATAGGTGGTGAAATACGGGTCGCCGACGGACACCGGCTGCGACACATCGCACACATTGGTCACGGGGAGCTGGACCCAAGTGTCAACCGCCAGGCTGGCGGAGAAGATCGCCGACTTGTAAAGGCCGACTAAGTTGGTGTGGGAATCCAGAAACTCGACCTGTGCCCAAGTGGCGCAGTCGGGGTCCAATTGGTCACAGCTTCCGGTCGCAAACCACCCGCCGGCGGTGTAAATCGCGCCCGGAGTGCTGCTGAATGTCTGGTAGAGGCCCGCCACGTTGTTGGTTCCATTATGGACGAACCACTGCTTCCAGTAATAGAGTCCGGATTGTGGGGGAAAGTGATTACAGTTCACGCTATTCGAATTCACGATCCAATAATCCTGCACGAATGTGTTTGGCGGCGCGAAGTACGTCCAGTCAGTCGGGACGACGTTCCCTTGAGGAGGCAGCTCAAAATCAGGGTTCAGCAGGAGATTGGCGGCTTGGGCCGGGCCGGCGCACAGGGCCAGCGCGGCGACAAATGCGAGCAGCGCGGCGTGCCGGATAAGGCCCGATAACGAGTGCGGAGCGAGCCAAGCGCGGGCACCCACGCGGTCGGATGACGGCAAGCTGGCGGTGTTGAAATTCGTCTGGTGGTTCGAATTACGGGAAACAGGATACGCGGAAGGGAACGGGCTCATGGATGATTTTATTAGATTTTAAGTCGCACTGCAAAAGGTAACGTCTTCGGTTCCATCTGAGCGCTATGTTAACCATCGCACCGCCCGCTGGCCTGTCAACAGGGTTTCTTCTTGAATTCCTCATTTACCCTGCTACCCTGTTATCGTGCGCAGCCCGCGTCGGATATGCAACGAATTCTAGTCCCCCGAGTCCTCCTCCTGCTGGTGGCCGCCTCTCACAGTGCGCTCGCCATTCAAACGCCAACCAACGTGGTGAGCCTGACAGGGGATCAGAGCGTCGTGCTGCATTGGGACCCGGTCATGAACGCCAGCCTGGCGGGGTATCGGGTTTATCGCTCGACCACCGGTTCGGGCGGCCCATTCGCGCTGCAGACGACCACTCTCCTGACGATACCCGGCTTCTGCGATGTCAGCAGCTTCGTCATCAACGGGAAGACAAACTTCTACTACGTTACGGCGGTGGACAGCAGCACCAATGAAAGCCCGCCTTCCGTTATGATGGCCGCTGTTCCCGAGCCGTTTGCCAGCACCAATGCGTTCCTGGATTACGTTCAGCAGACCAGCTTCGACTACTTCTGGTATAGCGCCAACCCGGCTAACGGCCTGATCCCCGACCGCAGCCCGACCTCCTCGGCCTGCAGCATCGCGGCCGTCGGATTCGGCCTAACCGCCATCGGCATCGGCGTGGACCACGGCTGGATTACGCGGACCCAGGCCGTGACCCGGGTGCTGACCACGCTGAACACCTTCCTCAACGGGCCGCAAGGCACCAACGCCTCCGGCGTCATCGGTTACCAGGGCTGGTTCTACCATTTCCTGGATATGAACACTGCCTTGCGCTCGAATTCGGAACTGTCGTCCATTGACACCGTCCTGCTGCTGGGGGGCATCCTCTACGCCAAGCAATACTTCAATGGGACCAACGCCGACGAGACCTCAATCCGGGCAGCGGCCGATGCCATCTTCAACGGGGTGAATTGGACGTTCTTTGCTCAAGGGACAGATCAGGTCGCTATGGGCTGGCAGCCTGGCAGTGGTTTTTCAGGGTTCGGCAACTGGGTCGGCTATGACGAGGCGATGATCCTCTACGTCCTGGGCCTTGGCACCGCCACCAACCCGTTGCCCGCCACGGCCTGGAGCAAGTGGACCAGCGGGTATATCTGGGGCTCGGTCTGGGGCCAGACATACGTGGAGTTCCCTTCCATGTATGGGCACCAATACTCGCACTGCTGGATAGACTTCCGCCATATCGCCGACACCTTCATGAACAGCCACAACACCACCTACTTCGAGAATGCGCGTCGGGCCGCCCTGTCCCAGGTCGCGTACTGCAGCACCGCGCCGCACACGGCCTACAGCAGCACCGTGTGGGGGTTGACGGCCTGTGATGGACCGGGATTCAGCCCCTATGCAGGCTACGCCTTCCGCGGCATCCCAAATACCCTGATCAGCGCGGTGGATGACGGCACGATCGCTCCCACGGCGGCTGGGGCTTCCATGCCCTTCGCGCCGGAATATTCGGTGCCGACGTTGCAGGCGTTCTATACCCGTTTCCGATTCCACATCTGGACATCCTACGGCTTCCGAGACGCGTTCAACATCGGGGCTGGCTGGTATGACACGGATGACTTGGGGATAGACGAGGGCCCCATCGTCATCATGATCGAGAATTACCGGACACAGCGGGTGTGGCAGCTTTTCATGCAGAATGCCGAGGTCCAGCGCGGGTTGCAGCGTGCCGGCTTTGTCTCACTGCCCTTCGTGGCGCTCCAGCCTCAGACCGTGCCGGCGCAAGGCGCCTTTGAACTGGCTTGGAACGCCTCGGCCAGCCGCTATTACCAGGTCGAATACTCGCCAGATATGTCCACCTGGGCTGCGTCGCCGGGCTTCGTCGAAGCCACTAACACCGGCACGTTCGATTGGCTCGACACCGGGCCACCGGTCACCGTGTCCGCCCCCACAAACACCCCTCAGCGATTCTATCGTGTGTTCCAGTTGGGCTCCCCGTAAGTCGCAATTCGCGGATTTCCTGGCTTGCCACAGAAGCGGCAATCCCCTCAAATGCGGTGAAAGTTGAGAGATAGGAACGACTCTGACCGGCCCGCGCGCTTCGTAACAACCCTGCTGCCGTGGTTGCTGGGGGCGGGAATGCTCGCGGTTTACGTCGTCACGCTCAACGCCTGGGTTTCGTTGGATAGCTTGCGATTGGTTTGGAGCGTTAGCGGTCTGAACTGGCGGCGGCAGCTTTTCAGCCCAGTTACTTTCCTGGCAACATACCCCTTCGGCTGGCTGCCGGCGGCCTGGATTCCACTGGCGTTGAATCTCTTCACCGCTGGTTGCGCCGCGCTAAGCCTGGTGTTGCTCGCGCGGTCCGTAGCGCTGCTGCCCCACGACCGGACACACGCCGAACGAATTCGCCTGAGCCGTCATCGGCCTTACCTGACCATCCCGAGCGCCTGGCTGCCACTGACACTTGCTGTGCTCGTCTGCGGCTGGCAACTGACATTCTGGGAAAATGCCATCGTCGCCACGGGCGAAATGCTCGATCTGCTCCTGTTTGCCTGCCTCGTCCGGTGCCTTCTGGAATTCAGGCTCAAGCACAAGCGAAGCTGGCTGTTGCAGTTCGCGCTGGTGTATGGCCTGGCGGTGGCTAACAACTGGGCGATGGTGGCCTTTGGCCCTGCGTTCATCGTCGCAATCGTCTGGATGAACCTGCAGGCAGTGAACCTCCCGGCTCTGGATGAGGAGTGGAAAGACCTGCACTCCGCCGGGCTCCCCGTCGGAGCGCGTCTGCTCAGGCTTATGCTTTCAGTGATTGACTTGAGGTTGGTGGCGCGCATGGCGGCCTGCTGGCTGGCCGGTTTTTCATTGTTCTTTCTGCTCCCGTTCCTCGCCAGCCTCCCGGTTGCGCCGCACGCAGATTTCTGGCCAAGCGTGTGGTGGACCCTCGCGACCTGCAAGCACCGGCTGTTTGATTTCCCGAGGTATCATGTCCTCATGGCGTGCCTGACTTCGGTGGTCCCGATACTATTCATGGGAATTCGCTGGTACCGCTCTCGTGAAGACGAGGATCGCGTGCTCGGCAAGCTGGTCACAGACATGTTCCCCCATGTTCTCAACGGCTTCTTCCTTGCGGTATGCCTGTGGACCGCATTGGATTCCCCGTTCAGCCCGCGCGGCCTCAAGCTCGGTTACCCAGGCTTGCCCCTGTATTTCCTCAGCGCTTTGAGCATCGGCTACTTCAGCGGCTGCTTCCTGCTGGCCTTTTGGAAGACGCGATCCCACCCGCTCGTCGGCCGTTTCGTGACCGTGTCCGTCTGGGTGCTGGCCATCGTGGCGCCCGCAGTTCTGCTTTGCAAGAACCTGCCGGGCATTCTGCTGAGCCGCAACAGTCTGCTGGCAGGCTACGCGGCCCAAATCCAGCGATCGCTGCCCCCCGGCGGGGCGGTGGTTCTGAGTGACGATCCGCTCCGCCTGATGTGCCTGGAAACCGCCATTTTGGGCTTGGGCAAGCATGCCGCCTACTTAACCATTGATACTACCTTGCTGCCGCAGGGATTGCCCTATCTGCAGTTCCTCGAACGGAAACACCCCGGCTTCCAGCTTTCCCCTTCTTCCACCAATCAGTTGGCAGAGTTGGCCTGGCCGCCAGCGCTGACGGATCGCCTCCGGGATTTCGCCCAGGAAGGCACCCTTTATTATCTGCACCCGCCCTTTTGCCCGCTGCTCGAGGCTTTTTGCGCTTCCCCGCACGGCCTGACCTGTCAACTCCGGCCCTGTTTGACGAACGGAGCCGGCGCGCCCCCGCTTTCCTCGGCACAGCTCGATGAAAACCGCGTGTTCTGGCGTGATGCGGACCAGGAGCAGCTAGCGGGCTTGGCCCGGCGCATCCAATCTCCGCCGCCTGTCCGTCCGGCTATTGTCCAGCGGATCCTAAGAAAGGCGCATGTAGTGCAGGATCCGGATCATGAGGCCATCGGGGTCGGAGCCCTGTATTCTGTCGGCCTGGACTCCTGGGGGGTCGAACTGCAGAAGCGGGGGCTTTTGGCCGAGGCGGCGCATTGCTTCGACCAGGCCCAGGGCTTGAATCCCGACAACGCGGCGGCGCGAATAAACCTCACCGCCAACAAAGAGCTACAAGCCCATGCACGACCGCGAATCCAATCCCTTCTGGAGGTCGAAACCCGCCTGGGCGGGGCCCGCTCGTGGGACGAGGGGCTGCGAACCTTCGGACCGGTGGACGAGGCAAACGTCTGTTTCTACCAGGGGATATTTCTCGCCGAAGCCTCATCCTATCGTCAGGCCGTCGAGCAGTTCGAGCGTGTGAAGGCGCTGGCGCCGGATTACCCAGGCATTGACGTGCGGTTGGCCCAGGCGCGTCTCAAAAGCAGAACTGACCCTGACGCAAGAGCCTCCCGCACCGGTGAGCCATCGGGCTCTGGCAGCATGACGCCAGCACGATAGGAGTTTTCGCGTTGAGTCGCCCGCCTGGCACGATTAGCTTGGCCCTCCATGAACGTTCTTGTCACCGGCGGCGCTGGCTACATCGGCTCGATTTGCACCGAGGAGTTGCTCGGAGCCGGCCATCGCGTGACGGTGTATGACGACCTCACCGAGGGTCATCGCTCAGCCGTGGACGCGCGGGCGCGCTTCGTCCTGGGCCAGCCCGAGGAAAGCGGGGACATTCTCCAGGCCGTCAAGGAAACCCAACCGGACGCCATCATGCACTTCGCCGCCAATGCGCTGGTGGGCGAGTCCATGACCAACCCGGGCAAGTATTTCCGCAACAACGTCGCCAATGGCTTGAAGCTGCTCGACGCGGCCATCGCCTGCGGGGTGAAGAAGTTCGTATTCAGCTCCACCTGCGCCACTTACGGTCCACCCGACCGCGTGCCGATGACCGAGGATTTGCCCCAGCGCCCGATCAACCCCTACGGCGAGTCCAAGCTGATGTTCGAGAAGATGCTGCAATGGTATGAGCGGATTCACGGGCTGGAGTTCATCGCTTTCCGCTACTTCAACGCCGCCGGTGCGAGCGAGAACTTCGGCGAGCACCACCGCATCGAGACGCATCTTATCCCGAACGTGCTGAGAGTGGCGCTCGGTCAGAAGACCCAGTGCGAGATTTACGGCACCGATTATCCCACGCCCGACGGCACCTGCGTCCGCGATTACATTCACATCCTCGACCTGGCGCAGGCGCATATGCTGGGCCTAGCGCCGGGCAAAAAGGGCTTCTATAACCTCGGCAACGGGGACGGCTACTCCGTGCGCGAAGTTATTCGCATGTGCGAGAAGGTGACGGGCAAGGCGATCCCTGCGGTCGAGAAGCCGCGCCGCCCCGGCGATCCGCCGAAGCTGGTCGCGGCCGCAGGCAAGGCCGTCCGGGAATTGGGGTGGAAACCGCGGTCCCCCAAACTAGAAGATATTGTCAAAACCGCCTGGGCATGGCATAAGCGGCATCCAGAGGGATATGCCGACTGAGATGAAGCGAATTCTGCTGGTGGACGATGCCCACTCTCGAATCGGATGGTGTTGGCCGCACTGCACCGCGCCAACTTGCAAGCCCGCAGCACACAGGCCCCGCTGGCGGGGTTGGAGTGGCTCGAGCAAACGCATTACGACTTGGTGCTGCTGGATGTTGAGATGCCAGGGATGGACGGGTTTGGTAGTTCTGCCGCCGGTTACGGCTGTTGCCGGGCTATCAGCATACGCCGGTCATCTATGTTACCGCTCACACCGACTTTGAAAGCCGCGCCAAGAGCATCCTGAGCGGGGGCGGCGACTTCATCTCTAAGCCGATTCTCGCAATGGAACTGGCGGTAAAGGCGCTGGCTCACCTGCTCGGAAAACGGCTCGCGCCGTAGAACGACGCCACGGAAGGGAGAGCGAGCCCGGCGCCCGCCCCCCATACCCCATGTTCCTCCCGATCCCACTTGCCTTGAATTCAAACCAAGCCCGGTCTTACACTGCCAGCATCCTGCGGACTCGGCCTAAGGGGGGCCGTGACCGTGAGCCCGCTTACCAGCGATGGCAACCCTGCGGATGGCCGCAGGAGCCGTGATTTGGACCACAGTGCCAGCAGCCTGCTACCCACACGCGGCTGCAACCGCGAATCGCCCAATAGCCCGGCGCCCAGACATAACCCGGTGCGGGACAAACCGGAGCCGCCACCACGACCGGCGGCACTGCGACAACAGCGACAGGCGCAACAGGAGCCGTCACCACGATGGGCGCGGGCAGCGGCAGACCGAACGAGAAACCGAAGCAAACGCCGGCTTGGGCAGACAAGCTGGTTGCGCAGACCAGGGCGGCTGTAAGGAGCAATTTCGTCTTCATAGCTTTCAATGTCTTAATGTTCTCTATCGGGCCCCCGGCATCCGCCGGATGGCCTCACTCACCCATACGGTTCTGGGAGCGGAACCTTGCAGAACATTTGCATGTTTAGTAGATGCCTTGGCGGCTGGCCGCGTGAGGCTGGTTGTCCTCGGGGTGGGCTCGGGTGTCTTCATATGGCTCCAGCCGTCGCGAGGGCTGGGAGTCTCCCTACGGCGTGACTCCCAAAGCCGGCTTGTCGAACTTCACGCCCTTGCGGACCGCGTGATCCACCATTTCCGCGACATAGCGGCGGCGTTGGGCGAGCGGCAGGAAATTCACCCGCGCCATCTCTTCTCCGAAGGCGCGGACGTGGAAGTCGTGCTCCACGCGCTTGAGATGTCTCAGCACCCCGGGCGTGAGCCAAGCCGGTTTTGCCTTCGCTGCCTTCATTCTGACAGACCTATAAAGCATCCCCGCACATCTGGCAACCAATCCAGCGCTCCGGGCTGGACAAAGCGGGCGGCTTGGGCTTGGGCTTCGGCGATCAGCCGTTCGAGCCCGTGTTGGCGGAGCGGGTTAACCGGCAGCAGGCGCTCGGCATGTTCGACGCGGACCAGATGCTGGGTGTGAAGGGCCGGGTCGTTGGCACGGCGGTCGCGTTTGACCGCGAGCATGTAAGGACGGACCGCATGCTCATGCACTCGGATGCGCAGCCGGTCGAGTTGATTCCAGAATTCGATTTCCCCCTTGAGTGCCACCTCAAGTCGTTCTTCTCCCGGTGCCAGCAAGCCAAGCACTGGCCGCAAGGCGATCATCTCCGCGGGACAAGACAGTTTTGCTGCGGTCTGGATTAGCACATCGTAGTTGAAAAGGTGCAGCCAGCCACGTGGGTCGCCGGCTTCAAGGAGCTTGACCCCCAGCGCCGTTACGAACGGCCAGTCCTTTTCGCGGTTGGTGCGCTTCATCTCCGCCACCGTATGCGGACCGGCGTAGAAACCCTGGAGTTCCGCCTCCCACGGCGAACTGCCGCGCGGTGCGACTCCGAAAATGTCGAGATACGCTTCCGCGCCCGCGGCATCCCAGACGAAGTGGCTGGTCCAGCCGCCGCGCAGCCAGCGTGCATCCAGTGGCGGGGTGAGATGGCCTCGATAGCGAGGCGGTTGGCCGTGCAGCCTCGCTTCGCCCAGCAGGCCGAGGAGCTTTCCGGCGGCAGCGGGAGCGCAGAGCAAGTCGCAATCTTGGGTCGCCTGGGCTACCCCGAAGGCCACGCACGCCATGCCGCTCGTGATGGCGCAGGCAATCCCCCGGCGGCGGGCGCGGGCCACGAGGCTCTCGTAGAACTTTTCCAGCTCGGCGTAGCTCAAAGGCATGACTCTCCTTTACTGCCCCACGCTGGCGGCGTCGAGAGTCAAAGTGGTTCGAAGCGCGGCGGGCATGGCGGCGCGAGCTGTCCCGGCAGGCGGTCCGGTTTCACCGGCGTCTGGGGGGCCAGCGACCGCGGACAATCCCCGCGGAACTGGCAGGCCAGGCCAAGCAGCCGCCGCCCGAGTTCGCCGGCAGCATACCGGCGCTCGTAGTGCTTGCTGGACGGTGAGCCGGACATATTGAGCCCGAGAAGATGCCGCCTCTCACTGGGCCAATCCAGAGGAAACCCGGTGAAACTTCCTCCGTAATGCCTGTTGACAGGAGATGCCCTGTGTGTAAATATATCCGCAATAGATATATCTGTTACCGTAGTATTCAATTATGGCGACGACGCATGCTGAACCTGGGGAGATGTCCCCGCTGACTCCGGCGGTGTTTCACGTGTTGCTGGCGCTGGCGGATGGTGAGCGCCATGGCTACGCCATCATGCAGGAAGTCACCGAGAACACGGGCGGCCAAATCAGGATGGGCCCCGGCACTTTGTACGGGACCATCAAGCGCCTGCTCGAGGCCCGGATGATCGAGGAGTCGGACAAACGCCCCGACCCGGACCTGGACGATGATCGCCGCCGTTACTATCGCTTGACCGGGCTCGGCCAGCGGGCCGTCAAGGCCGAGGCGTTGCGTTACGCGGCGATGGCGGAGATCGCACGCCGGAAGCGGTTGATCGGCAAGCCGGTCCGGGCGGCACAGGCGGGAGGTTCCTTGTGAGGCGCGCGCACGCTGTGCCCGACAGCAAAGCCGTGGCGCTTTCCGGGAGGCTGTTTGAGCGTTTGCTGGCGGCTTACCCGAGGGAACACCGCCGCGAATACGGCCCGGCGATGGCGCAACTCTTCCGCGACCAGTGTCGTGATGCCTGGGCTGCCGGGCGCGGATGGGGGCTGACCGGTCTCTGGCTGCGGGTCCTGCCGGATTTGATCAAGACGTCGGTGCTGGAACACATCTCATCACTCAAGGAAAGGAAAACTATGTTGGAAAGAATAGGCATGCTGTTACGTGAGCGGTCTGCGCCACGGTTGGTCTTCATCGCGGTGTTTGCCGCCGTGTTTCTACTCGTGGTCGCCGCGAGCACACTCATTACCTTCATCATGCCGGAGAGTTATTCCAGCACGGCTCGCATCAAACCTGGCTGGAGCGTGAATGACCGTGCCGGCCAAGCCGAATTTGAGGCTATTCTGTCCGACGCGGTCCTGGGCAAGGTGATAGACGCCCTCGATCTGAACCAGGCATGGGGTAAAAAGCACACGGGCGGCCCCCCGCTCGGGACTTCAGAAACGCTCGCGCTCCTCAAGGGGAGAATCAACCTCCGCCCCGTCCGTACCACCGACCTGATCGAAATCCGCGCCTTCAGCGAGGACGCCCCGGAGGCGGCGAAGTTGGCGAACGCAATCGCGGATACGTACCGCGAGGACCGATCGAGCGCCTTCTCGGTCGAGATTGTGGACAGGGCCCTTCCTGGCTTGAGACCTGTGCGGCCCAACAAACCGCTGAATATTGCTCTGGGAATAATCGGCGGCATGTTCCTGGCCCTGGCGGCGGGGGCGGCGATGGCTGGGATAGCAGCGTGGCTGGGACGAGGATCGCGAGGAACCGGCGCGCCCCCTGCAACGGGCGCCGTAGCTCCACCAGACCTGCCCCGCGTGGCCGGCGGGGGTGGCAGGCGCACCGTCGACAAGGTCACGGGCATTTTGTGGATGGGAATCGGCGGGGTGCTGTCGGGTCTGGCTCTGGTCCTAATGGCCTGGCTCTTGATCTTCCAGCAATCGGGTGTGACCGACGAGATGGTGTTGGTGCCACTTTTTGGCCTCTGCTGGGGCACCAGCGCCGTTCTCGGCTTCTTCCTTCTGCGAGGCAAACGGTGGGCGAGAATCTGCCTCGGCGTGGAGGGCGTTCTGTTCCTGACCTATTACTACTTCCGATACGCGTTCCCGCTGCCCCACTGTCCCGCCTGGGTGTCCATGGCGATCCTACGGCTTGGCACATTCCCTGTCGGCTCGCTGCCACAGATTCTCCGCTGGGTGTTCATCGCCCTCGCGTTAGCCAGCATCTGCGCCTTATTTTGGCCGCGCAAGGAGACTGCTGCCAACCCGCGCTGAAGGGCAGGGGGCAAGCTGTGTCGAGGTTGGTAGGGCATCATTCTATCTCGTACCAAAGAGTGTGATACTCCGGGCCGATAGTGAAACGGGAGGTGTTTCCTTCGACACGGACGGGGACTGCGGCTTGGGGTTGGCCGCGGCTGTCGAGCGCCCGCACGCTTTTGACTCGGAATGGCAGCGTCACTTCCGCCGGGATGCCGTCTGCGAGCGTCGGGCCGGTGCCCCACTTGTTGCCGACGGAAGTGCGGGTGTCGTTCCAGACCATGCCCTGGTTCTCAGCGGAGCCGACCGCAGTCAGCAGTATGCGACCGGCGGCCTCCAGCGGCTTGCCGTCGAGACTGGTGAAGATGAGTGCGGCATAATTGTGCTCGGTCGCGCCGAGCGAGAGTTGGACTCCGCTCAGGTTGAACTTCTGCCCGGCGACCAGGCCCCAAACGGCGCGCGAATTGGGCGTGTTGATCAGCACGTGCGCCCGGGTGCGATCGCTGGCATCCCACACGACCCGCCCGTCGGGGCTTTCGAGGCGCTTCCCCGCAGGCGCAGGCACGGTAGCGGGAAGTGTCGCCTTGGGATCAATGCCAATGCGATGGCTTAGGCCGAGCGTCGCCGGCAACATCTCCCGCAGTGTGCCGACGGCCACCTCCGACAGCGGCTTCAGGTCGGCGCGCCGATAGAGATTCGCGCAGGCGCTGAGCAGAGCGAGCTTCACGGGCTGGCCATCGAAGGAGAAATAGCCGCCAATGCGGTCGGTATCCCAGCCATTCTGGCTGCTGTGATAGTCGAAAAAGAAGACGCCGTCCCAGTCCTGCAAGGCCGCCACCATAGCCGCGAAAGGCACCGTGCTCGCGGCATAATCGTTGGGGTTCGGGATGTTCCACTCCGAGATGGTGAAGGGGCGATCCAGCAGCCGCCACGGAGCACGGCTGAGGAGGCTGTCGGCGTCCGGCGCCTGCTCCATCGGCGTGTTGCGGATGGTCCAATTCGACGCGTCCCAGGGCCGGCCGGGGAAATGCGGATGTTCCCAGTAGGCGTGGATGTCGGCGTAGTCGCACGTGCTGGCTACGATCTCCGCGCCGTGATAGGTGATCTGCGAGGCTGTGATCGGCACGCGCACTCCGAGGTCCTTCTTAAGAAAGCTTGTAAGCTCCCGGATGAAGCCCTCTTCCGTGTCCGCCATGAACTGGCGCACATCGTGGCGGGCGGCGTCGCACCAACTCGCCCCCGGGATCTCCACGTTGCCCTGCTCGACGCTTTGCCCGGCGGGCACGACGATGAATTCGCCGCCCTGCTGCAATCGCACGGCGGCCAGCGAGAAGCCCGTGGCGTTCCCACCAAACTTGAAGCAGATGCGCACCTTGCCGGGAATCTTATCGGCGCTGCGGAACACGCGCGTGACCAGCGCCCACTGCGGCCCGGCCTGCACTGTTTCCGCAAGGCCCACACCTTGCCAGTTGTCGGGGCCTTGGTTGGAGACATCCACATATACGGAGCGGGCGGTATCGGCCTTGATCCAGAAGGACAAGGTGTAGGTGCGGGACGATTCGAGGCTCAAGTTCGGCAGTTGGAGTTCGTGCAGATGCACTTCGGCGGCGGCCTTGGGGATTTCGAGGCGCAGCGACCGGAGGTCGGGTTGCGGCCCGGCCTGGCCGAGGATGGCCTTTACCGGAAACTCCGCGCTCTGGTGGAGCAGCCAGCCGCCAAGGTTTTCCTGCCATCTCACAGGCTCAACAAGGTATGGCCCTGGTGGTTCAAGCGTCGCGCCCCAGGCCTTCTTCAAGGCGCCGGTCGAGGCATAGCGCCGGGCCAGCCAGCGGTTCCACTGCTGCTTGAACTCACCGCGATACGGCTCCGGCAGCTTCGCGGCGATGTCAGACCCAAGCTTGCTGAAGGAGTTCTCATTGCTCAGTTCAATCATGGCAATGCCCGGATCAGCCGCCCGCGTTAGGCCCCGGTACTTGTTGGTATGCGTGAGGTAATCGCGGCAGAAGTCCTTGAACAGCTCACGCATGCGAGGCTCGAAGTAGATCAGGTACTTGCTATACTCAACGTCCCGGGGAAGGCCCTGCGTGGTGAAGCCCTCGACAGCGGTGAAGGTGCGCCCAACATGGAGGTTGAGGTCGGCATAGATGCCGTGCCGGTGAAGCTGATCCAGCAGGTAGTCCTGCCGCTCGAGCATCACCGGGTCCAGCGTCCGCCGCCCGCCGACGACCGGACCCCATACCCCGCGCGGCGAGTCGGCAGTGTCGTGGTGGTGCATCCGCACGCCGTTGACGCCCAACTTGGCTAGGTGTGCGGCCACCTTCTCGGCGTCCTCGTGGCTGGGGAAATTGGCGCCGAAGCACAGGTTCACACCCCAGATTCGCAGGCGGCTGGCTCCGGCAAAGAAGTGGCCGTCCTGGATGCGCACAAAACCATCGGCTCCGGCAGCGTTGGGGGAAAGCCCCGAGAAGTCCGTGGCGGACCGGGTGGCATCGTCTCCGGGCACGACAAAGGGGAATCGGTCGGCGGCTGAGGCACTCCAAAGCAGAAGGCCGGAGGTGGAGACTGCCAACAGCCAACAGAGGCGAGTAGCGGTCAGGCATTGGTTGGACGTGATGCTCATGCGGCAAGGCTTATATCACGCTGCAGAAAGAGAGGCAAAGCAGGCTTTCTCCGCGTTCCTGCAAGGCCTTTGCGAGCCTCAGCGGTAGATTTCGCGCCGATGCCCCACCTTTACCACGAGCACCAGAAGCTGGTCGTCCTGAACCCGATAAACGATACGGTAGTCTCCCACGCGGATGCGCCACAGAGATGCCTCGCCATCGAGCTTCTTGCACCCGGGCGGACGGGGGTTTTCGGCCAAAGCCTGAATCGCAGGATCGAGCCGCTTTTGAACGTCAGGCCCGAGCTTGCGGAAGTCCCGCTCTGCGCGGGGAGCCAGCAGGACGCGGTGCATCACCGGTCTAGTCCCAATTCGTGTCGGATTTGCTCGTAAGGAATAGCTGCCCTCGACGTTGTTTCGTCGTTGGCGAATTGGGCTTTTCCAGGCGACAGTAGTTGCGCTTTGACGGCTTCGCCTCTCATCTCAGCCAGCGCCTCGCGAGCGTCCTTGAGGTCTTCAGCATCCTCTAACGCTTCGAGCTCGGCCAAGTCTTCGATGAGGGAAAGGACTCTGCTCGCTCTTTCCTTGGACAACGCTTGCAGCTTATTAATGACCACTGTGGCCTCGGTCGAACTCATAGACGTATCCTGTCACCGAACAGGTCGCGGGTCAAGCGTGCCAAGGGTTACAGACACCGTGAAGCTCTCGCTGCGAGCGCGTATGCCCGGCGATATGGTACGCATTAAAGCCCAGTCGAAAGCGACCTTTTGGATCCCGTTCACCGCTCGTGCAGCATATCGTCCACGAACACTTCCCGCTGGGGTTCAGACGGCATGTCCCAGTTCAGGCCGCGCTTGGCGGCGAGTCGGCGCACTTCGTAACCTTCGAGGGCTTGCTACTCTGCCATGAACGCGCCATAGTTATGGCATGACGGCCACCATAAAACTGGATGCTTCCAACCGAATCGTTCTCTCCCGTGATCTGCGCCGGGCGGCGGGCATCCCGCGCGGGCAGAAGCTCAGGGTCTCGGCCACGCCGGGGCGCGTGATCCTTGAGGTCGAACCCAATTCGGGCAAGGTGGTGAAACGCGGCAAGCTCAAGATGTGGACAGGCCAGGTGCCCTCGACGCCGATTGAAGAAGCGGTGGATGTGGTGCGCCACTACGAGCGATGACCTTCCTGGACACGTCGGCGCTGGTCGGGGCCATGCTCGAAAAGCACCCGCAACACGCGGCTTGCCTGCGCGCTTTGCAGGAATCCTCAACTCCAATCACCGACGCGCACGTCTTGGCGGAGACCTTTGCCACGCTCACCGGCTTCTACAAGGTGCCGAGCGAAGCGGCGGCCGAGTTGACGTTGGGCTTAAGGGCACTGGTGCAGGTTGAACCCTTGCCAATGGATGACTACGAGACCGCCATTTCTGAGGCGCGGCAGCGCGGCATCATGGGGGGCGGCATCTACGATTCGCTCCATGCCACGTTCGCCCGGCGGAAAGGCGCCAAGCGCATCGTTACGCGGAATCCTTCGCACTTCACCCACACGGCACCTGAGTTGGAAATCGTTAGCCCATGAAAGGTAAACAGAAGAAGACCGGTTCACCCGCCAAGCCCCCCACGGGCGAGCAACTCCGCGTGCAGTCCGAGACCAAGATTCTGTCGGCGGCGTGGGACGCGCTGGCCGAGGAGCAGCGGCTCGCCTGGTGTGATCGGGCAAAGACCAATCGCCGGGGAGGCCGCGCCACCCGGCTTCGTCTGCGCAATGGGCGCAGGTTGTTTTTCAGGGTCAACTCCCACCGGATTGCCCTCAGACAACCGTTGCTCGCGGACCCGCCCGACGAGGGAGACTACGCGTCGCTCCCGGAAGTGAAGCTGGTTATCACCAACCGCGCCAGTCGAACTACCCTGAAGCTCAAGGTTTCCGGGGGCGACCCACACGGCGTGATGGTTTCTAGCTGGCACCCCGTTAGCCCAGGCACAATGATCTGCAGGAACTTCGTTCGCATCTGCCCCATGCCGCCCCCGGTGCGGGGTATGAGCGACATCACCAGGCAGTACGTCGAGAAGTATGGCGTGCCCCCGGTTGGCACGAAGGTCTTCGTCCGCGTCCAGCAGATGAAGGACCTTATAGGCCGCCTGGTTCAAACCACCAGCGCTATCGTTCCCCCGGAGGAGGGATGGGACGACGAGCAAAAAAGCCCGTAAAAGAGATACAAAAGAGATACAAAGGAGATACCGGAGATATAGAGGAGATATACGCGGCTACCGTGTCGCCACCCTACCGCCCCCGGGTGCTATCCGTGTACCGGAGCTTGCCTCCCGGCCGCGGGGCCGAGTGCTCCCAGTGCTTGGCTGGGCTTACGAAGACACCCCGCTGACACATCCTTCCGGCCGATGCTCTACTTCGCTTACGGTTCCAACCTCGACCCCCAACAGTTGCGCCAACGCTGCCCCTCGGCGCGATTCGTGGCGGTAGCCAAACTGCCGGACCACCGCCTCGCCTTCACTCGATACGCGAAGGACCGGGGCTGCGGCACCTGTGATGGCGTGCCGGAACTCAGCCAGGACATCTGGGGGGTTGTCTTCGAGATTTCTGAGGAGGACCTCGGGACGATGGACGCAAGCGAGGGCTACGTCTCGGGGCGTCCGCTAACGGAGAATGCCTACCTCCGCGAGCAGCGGGAAGTGTACCGCGACGGCAAACAGGAGCAGCCCATCCTGGTCTGGCTTTACTTTGCCAATCGCCAGCCCAACGCACCCTTGCCGAACGCCGCCTACAAGGAACAATTGGTGGCAGGGGCCAGCTACTGGGGATTACCGAAGGCATATCAGGAGAAACTGAGGCGGATCGAAACGGGTTGAAAGGGGACCGCAGGGGCACAACAACCAACAAACAACATCGAACACCCAACATCCAATGGAGGCCGTCGGCGCAATCATTGGACGTTGGGTGTTCGATGTTGGTTGTTGGATGTTACCCAGGCTCACTGCGCTGAGAACAGGAACCAGTCGGCGATACGGTGTGGGAACTCCCCGATCTTCGCCTCGTTACGGTTGGCAAGGATGATGACGGTGAAGTGCTTATCCGGGAAGCGGGCGATGCGCGTGGTGAAGCCAATGGTGTTGCCGCTGTGCCAGATTTCCCGCAGGCCGCGATACTGGCCGATGAACCATCCGAAACCATACCCAGTATCCGGTCGCTCGGCAGCCGTCGCGGAAGTGAAGGCCAGCTTGAGCAGCTTGCGGCTGATGAGCTTATCGGTGTAGAGCGCCTGGTCCCATTGGTAGAGGTCGGCGACCGAGGAGTAGATGCCGCCGTCGCCAAGCACGGAACTGGTCAGGCTCTGGTCGGTTCGCTTGAAGCTGCTGCCATCGGCTGAGTAGCCGTAAGCGCGGTTGGGCACGACCGACAGACCCTTTTCGTAGGCCAGCGTGTGCTTCATCTTGAGTGGCCCGAAAATGTTCTCTTGCAGGAACCGGGCAAAGGTGTTGCCGGACCGGGCCTCGACGATCAGTGCCAGCAGGGAGTAGCCGGAGTTGCTGTAACGGTATTTGGCGCCGGGCGGGAAATAGGTCTTGTCCTGCTGCATCAGCAGGCGCAACACGTCCCGGTCCAGCACGGGAAGCTCAGTGCCCTCGGGAATGAGGTCCTCGTAGTCAAGCAGGCCCGAGGTGTGGGTCAGCAGGTGCCGAACCGTGATCTGGCGCCCATAAGCGGGGAACTCAGGGAAGAAATCCGTCAGAGGCTCATCGAGCGAGAGCTGCTTGCGATCGGCCAGGATCAGCACCGACATGGCGGTGAACTGCTTGGTGACCGAGGCGAGCCGGAAGTTGGTGTTGGTGCCGCAGGGGACTTTCTCCTCCAGGTTTGCGAGGCCGTAGCCTTTGGCGAGGGCGATCTTCCCGTCGTGGATGATGACCACACTGGCGCCGGGCGAGCCGGGCTGGCTGAACTCTTGGAATAGATCGTCGAGCTTAGGTGTCAGCGTATCAGCGCGTTGAGATGCAGCATGGATGGATAGCGTCATAGCAATGGGAAGAAGGAGACGGAGGAATCCAGTGCGGCGGGAAGGAAGCGGCGCTCGGCGATAGCCAATGGCCAATGGCAAATCGCAAATGGCAAACGCCTCGTCCTGCGCACGTCGAGCGGCGTCTGCGCGTTCTGCGAGGATTTGCATGGATCGTGTGATAGCAACGAGCATGTCAGTGCGACAAGGCCAAAGCGATCACGCCGGCGACGGCGATCGCGCCCCCGACCAGTGAATGGAACGTGGGCCGCTCGTCTTCCAGCACGCGCGCGAAGGGGATGATCAGGAGGGGCGTGATGGCGAGGATGGCGAAGACAATGCCGGCAGGCGTGGTGTCCAGCGCCCATTGCATGCAACTCACCCCGACGGCCTGACCAGCGAACCCGTTCACGAGGACCCAGGGCCAGACGCCGCGCCATTTCTTCTTCGAGGCCTCGATCACCAACTCGCGCGGGGCATGCGCCTGGACCTTGAACTCGCGCCGCTTCACGATGAGCAGGCCGGCCCCGGCGAATAGCAGACCGCCCAGGCACCGTTGAAACGCGGCGTTGCCGCCGTCAATGTGTCCGCCGCCCGCATGCACGACCTCGTAGGCTTTGCGGCTCACCACGCCCCCGAGCGCTCCGCACAGCGATGCCAGCACAGAATAAAGAGTGCCGACGACGAGGTCGCGCCGCGACCGGTGCACGTGCTCGCTCGGCATCAGCGCCACGCCGACTCCGACCACGACGAGCAGGCCCCACATTATCTGAGCCACGCTGAGCGTTGTGCCGAGCCAGAGCCATTCGATGAGCGCGGCCAGGGGAGCGCTGAGGCAGCCGATGAGCAGGGAGGTGAGCCGCGAGCCCAGGCGGGGCAGCGTCTGAAAGAAGGCCATGTCGCCAATCCCGATGCCGAGCGCCCCGCTGAGGAAGAACAGGGGAAAAGCCGCGCCGCCTGCGCCGATGCCAAAAGCGTAGGCCCACACAGCCAGCAACCCGGCGGCCAGAGTCAGCCGCCAGAAGTTGGCCTCCATTCCTCCAATGAGCTTGGCCGACCGATGGCCGCACGTGATGGAGATGGAGAAGAGCACCGAGCTCAAGAGCGCCGCAAACACGGCGCGCACATTAGGGTTTCGCTGGCGGGGAGTCGAGAACTCCGCAGCCGGACAGACACGCGTGAAATCCGAAAGCCGAAAGCCGAAGCCCGAAGGAAGTCCGAAGGCCGAAATCCGAAGAGAGCGATCCCGACTTCAAGATTGCGCCTGATGCGCCCTCGCGTAGAGTGGTCAGCATGAAATCACGGGTTGGTTCTTGCCTCCTGCTCTGCGTGCTGCTTATCGCGGGGTGCCGTTCCGCGTCCTATTGGGCCTGGGAGAAAATGGGGGTGTACAAGCGCGATCTGCTGAAGAAGAACGTCGTCGCCGCGCGGGACGATCAAAAGGCCGCGAGCCAGCAGTTCAAGGACGCCTTGACGAGCCTGAAAGAATTGACGGGCTTTCAGGGCGGCAACCTCGAGAAGACCTACAATGCCCTGAACCGCGACTACGAGCGCTCCGTCGAACGGGCCACCGCCGTACACAAGCGCGTCAAGGACGTGGAGACGGTCGCCGGAGATCTGTTCAAGGAATGGGAGAAGGAGAACAAGGAGATTTCCTCGGCGGACTTGCGCGAGAAGAGCCGCCAGCAATTGCGCGACACCCGCCAGCGCTACGATGAACTATATGCCGCCCTGAAGCGCGCGGAGGACAGCATGGACCCGGTGCTCACGCGCCTGCACGACCAGGTGCTGTTCCTCAAGCACAACCTCAACGCGGCGGCCATCGGTTCGCTCACTGGCGAGAGCGCCAATATCCAGGCGGAAATTGGCAAGCTCCTGGAGGATATGAACGCCTCGATAGCGCAGGCCGATAAGTTCATCAATACGCTGCCTTAAGCCGCAGCCACGCAACACAATCACAGATAGACACAGATGGACACAGATAAGAATCGCTCTGAGCGACACGTTGTCGCGGTGCGAACCTCTTCACCGGAGAGTAGCTGGCAGCGAAGCAATTTGGAACGGAGGCGCAACTCTGGGCTTCTGTGTTTATCCGTGTCCATCTGCGGTCGCGGGCTGCCTCGATACCGCTGAGACGGAAGCTACTGCAATTCGCACCCTGCGAGAATATGGAGAACAGAATTCTAACCCTACTGCGGCGGCCTAATTACACGCCGCTCAACGCCGCCGAGTTGGGGTCAAAGCTGGCGCTGGCGCGGAGCCAGCAGCGAGAACTGGAGCACGTGCTCCGAGAGATGGAACGGCGCGGCCAGATCGCGCGGGTCAAACACGGCGAGCGCTATGCTCTCCCCCTCGACGCCGACCTGGTCCCAGGCCGCATCCGCATGAACCGGCAGGGAGTGGGTTTCCTGACGCCCGATGATCCTAAGATTCCAACCATCCGGGTTCCGCCGGACGCCACCGCGACCGCGATGCACGGCGATCATGTGCTGGTGCGGCGGGATGCTGTCCCGAGACGGAGAGGCCAGGAGCCGGCGGAGGTCACGGGCCGCGTGGTGCGCGTCCTGGAAAGCGCGCGGACGCGGCTGGTGGGCACTTTGCAGCGGGGCCGCCAGTTTCTCTACGTCATCCCGGATGACCCGCGCATCACGCAGGACATTTATGTGCCTCCACCGAAAGATGTTGGCCGGCCGGCGCGCGTCGGCGACAAGGTCGTCGTGGAGCTGCGGGAATGGAAATCGCGCCACGTCAATCCGGAGGGGGTGGTCACCGAGGTGCTCGGCGCGCCTGATGCCGAGGGCGTGGACATGCTATCGGTCATCCGCCAATACAACCTGGAACTCCACTTCCCCAAGAAGGTCTTGCAGGAGGCCAGCGCCGTCGGCCGGGAAGTGAAGCCGGCGGAATTGGCCGGGCGCGTGGACTGCCGCAGGCACCAGGTGGTTACCATTGATCCCGATGATGCCAAGGATTTCGACGACGCCATCTGCCTGGAACGGGCGGACCAGGGGCGCTGGAAGCTATGGGTGCATATAGCGGATGTCTCGCACTACGTGAAACCTGGCACCGCCCTCGACGAAGAGGCCCGCAAGCGCGGCAACTCGACGTATCTGGTGGACCGGGTAGTGCACATGCTGCCGGAAGCGCTCAGCAACGAACTCTGTTCGCTGAAGCCGCAGGTGGACCGCCTCACCAAGTGCGTCGAGTTCCTGCTTTCGACCGAGGGCCAGGTGTTGCGGACGCAGTTCTACCCGGCTGTCATTCGCTCGCAGCACCGCTACAATTACAAGGAGGTCTTCACGCTGCTCCAGCGCCCACCGCGCGACGCCATCGAGCGAATGCTCCACGACGCGAACACCCTGACGCAGAAGATCCGCCGCGCGCGCTTCCAGGCCGGCTCGCTGGACCTGGATTTCCCCGAGACGAAGGTCCGGCTCGACGACCGTGGCCGCGTCCTGCGTATCGAGCGGGTCGAGAACGACATCTCCCACCAGCTTATCGAGGAATGCATGCTGCTGGCCAACGAAGCGGTGGCGGCCCGGCTGATGAGCCTGGGGCGCCCGTCGGTTTACCGCATTCACGAGCCGCCGGATGAGAAGCGGCTCCAGGAATACCGCGAGGACGTTCTGAGCCATCGCATCAACTGCGGCAACTTGTCCAACCGGCAGGAAGTGCAACGGCTGCTCCAGAAACTGAACACGCTGGCTATAGGCCAGGCGCTGAAGATCGGGTTTCTCAGGTCGCTCATGCGCGCTCGGTATGCCGTGGAACCGCTCGGCCACTATGGGCTGGCGAAGAAGAAATACACCCACTTCACCTCGCCGATCCGGCGCTACGCCGACCTCGTGGTGCATCGGACTTTGTTCCAGCAGCCGGGCCAGCCTGTTTCCAGCGGTTCGCTGAAGGAGGTGGCCGATCATATCTCAGAGACGGAGCGCAACTCAGACGACGCCGAGCGGGACAGCCGCGATATCAAGATGTTTGCCTTCCTCAACGCGCAGCTTAAGTCCGCCAATCCGACGCGGTATCCGGCACTGGTCACGGATGTGCGCAACTTCGGCTTCTTCGTGGACGTGACTGGCTTGGGGATGAGCGGACTCGTGCCCTGTTCCGGACTGAGCGACGACTTCTACCAATTCGACGCGAAGCTCAGCCAGCTCATCGGGCGGCGCACAAGGCGCGTATTCAAGCTGGGCGACAAGGTGGAGGTCCAGATAGCGAAGGTAGATACCTTCAAGCGACAGGTGGATTTCAAGCTCGCGGCAGTGACGCGCAGCCCGGAGCGAGGGAGGCGCGTGCCGCAGGGCGCGGCCTCATGAAAGCGTGCGGACGGTAACGATTTCTTTGATGAGCCAGTCGCGTTTGACCTTGATCAAACGCAGCCGTAGCTCCTGGAGGTAATCCTCTTGCTGGCCGTCGGCGTGGATCACTTCGCCTCGGGCGGTCAGGTTCACGGCGGCAGCGTCGCCGCCCGGGTCGAGGGTGACCTTGATGTCCGGCAAGTGGACCTCGAGGCTCTTGAAAGTGTGGCGCGTGTACAAGACTGCGGTCTGAAGTTCGTCCAGCCCGGTAATGATATTCTGCCCACCGGGCACATCTATCGTCACTTGAACGTTGGTGGTGAAGAAGGCCGTCAAAGAGGTCGCCTTCCAGGCCTCCGACATCAGGCCCTGGTTTGGTCCGAACGACGCCTCGCGCGCCAGCGCCTCCACCCGTTTGCGGATCGCCCGCTCCGGGCTTTGATACACCAAGGTCCAACCCCAGTAACCGAGCCCCACGAGCGCGGCCATGAAGGTGACCCGTTTAAGCCACTCTTTCACAGGAGAACCTTTCCAACGATGAAGTCGCGCGTCTGCCGGCCTTTTTCATGCCCAAAGAACCAGGTGTCACGATTGTCACCCACGACGAAGTACTGATCCGGCCCGAGTTTCCCTTCATCGTATTCCCAATGGCTGTGTAGCTTCACATAGGGTTCCTCGATTGGCTGCCCGTTGATGTAGAGCTGGCCGCGGTGGAAGAACACCGTCTCGCCGGGGAGGCCAACAATGCGCTTGAGATACATGACGTGTTCGCCCGCCAGCAGCCGGATCGCGACGACGTCTCCCCGCTGCGGTTTGTGGAACAGATACGACAGGCGGTTGACCACATGGATGCTCCCATCCTTGTAGGTCGGCATCATGCTGATGCCCACCACGCGAATCGGAAGCAATATAAACGTTCGAACCAGCACGCAGACCACAACCAGGACGACAATCCGCACGAGCGTCCGCCTGGGGTGGCGTCCGATCAGCACCGTGCGCAGCCAGCTTGGGGTTGGCGGCGCGTCCAGATTCACGTCCATTAGCTCAGTCCTTATCCGCAGGGAGTCACTCGTCCCGCGACAGCAACACAGTCAGGTAAAACCAGCCCAAATCAAGCCTGGAAAATATGCTTGTCCAGCCTGGCACGGCAGCGTAGGTAAGGCCATGCGCAACATCTCGCCTGGTGTGGCCTGCCGCGCGGGCAGGAAATTCGAGTGGGACCTGCCGAAGCTCAAGGCGAAGAAGTGCCCGGAGGCAGCGCGCTACATCCACGGCCAGCATCGGAAGGGCGGGATGCGGGCGTGAGCGCGCTAGCGTCTTGGAGTGCGCCAGCCCGCTGGAGCTTTCCCGGGTTGTCTTGTTGCCGCATACCAAGCGAAAGCGCCAGAGGGCTGGCGCACTCCAAGGCCTGGCGGCACTACGGATGGTGTTTGGGCCTGCTCCTTTCTGGAGCGGCGTTGCTCTCGGCTCCCGGTGGGTGCCCGGCTTCGGAACTCACGGGGAAAGCCGCGCCGGAGTGGGACGCGCTTTTCCAGCGCCAGTGCGGCTGGATCGGCGCCGATGGGGATTATTCGATTTCCCTCACCACGAACACGACACTCTGGCTTTACAGCGACACCTTCGTGGGCGACGTCAAGGACGGCAAACGCAAGAACGCGGTGATGATCCACAACTCGGTCGCTTTGCAACAGGGAACCAACCGCCCCGAGTTCTTTTACGGCCGCACCCGCAATGGCAAGCCCGACTCGTTCATCATACCGGAGCATGGCGTTGCGCGCGGCTATTTCTGGCTGACTCATGGGATCAGGACCCGACAAGGGTTGTTTTTCTTCATGGTGCAGGTCGTGACCGTGAAGCCTGACGACCCGTTTGGGTTCAAGGTCAAGGACGGCTGGCTCGCTGAGGTGGCCAACCCGGACGCGCCCCCGCCGGAATGGCGCATCACACAACGGCAGGTGCCATTCACACGCGTGTCGGACAGAGGCGCTTTGATCTTCGGCGGAGCGGTATGGCGCGAAGGCGGTTTCATTTACGTCTTTGGCGGCGACTCGCGACCACAGCCAAAAGGGGCAGGCGGTCGGAACGGCCTGGTCGTGGCGCGCGCGCCGGAGGACCACTTCGCCGAGTTCGGGCAATGGAGGTTTCTCGCCGAGGGAATCTGGCAGCCGGATTTCGAGAAGGCGACACCCGTCTTCCCGAACGTCGGCAGCGAGTTCTCGGTATCCTGGCTGCCTGCGCTCAAGCGCTACGCCGCCGTCTATTCGGAAGGCATCTTTGGCAGAATCCTCGTCCGGCTTTCGCCCGCCATAACCGGACCCTGGGGGGAAGCGTTTGAGGTCTATCACTGTCCGGAGATGAATTGGCCGACCAAGGCCTTCTGTTACGCCGCCAAGGCGCACCCGGAGCTTGCCGCTGCGCCAGGCGAACTGCTCATCACCTACGCCGCCAATGCCTGGAACTTCTGGGACCTGTTTACCGAGCCCCGTCTCTACTGGCCGCGCTTCGTGCGCGTCAGACTTGATTCGAGTCATGATAGCGGCTCGCTGCCGGGCCCCTAGCATTGCGCTTTTGACTTGAGAGGCGCCTCCATACGGCGTAAGAAAGGCCCATGCCGATTCATCTGCCAGCGATTTCCCGGCGCCAATTCATAGCGCGCTCCCTTGCGGGGGCGGCGGGGCTGGCCCTGGGGCCCGAATTACTCGCCGCCAGCAAGCACACCGACCCCGATTCCTGGGCCCTGCTGTCCGACATCCACATCGCCGCCGACCCTGCGCTCATGGCCCGCAAAACCAACATGACGGACCATCTGACGCGAGTATCGCAGGAGGTGCTTGCGCTGCCGAAACGGCCTGCGGGCGTGTTCATCACGGGCGATTGCGCGTACAACAGCGGGGAGATTGCCGACTACGCCCACGTGACGGCTTTGCTGGAGCCGATTCGCAAGGACGATACACCGGTGCATCTCACGCTGGGCAACCACGATAACCGCGAGCGGTTTTGGGAGGCCTTGCAGAAGGAAAAGGCGGCAAAACGCCCCCTGGCAGACCGGCAAGTCGCGCTGATCCGCACCCCGCGCGCCAACTGGTTCATGCTCGACTCGCTTGAGAAGACCCTGTCAACCCCCGGCGTGCTCGGCCAGGAACAGTTGGATTGGCTGGCCAAAGCGCTCGACGCCAACCCTGGCAAACCCGCGCTGGTTCTGATCCACCATAATCCCGGCCTATTGGCAGCCGTCGGCGGCTTGAAAGACTCCGAAGCCCTGTTCGAGGTCCTTCGTCCCCGAAAGCAGGTGAAGGCCTACATCTTCGGCCACACGCACTTCTGGAACGTGTACGAGGACCCCAGCGGCATTCACCTGATTAACCTGCCGCCCGTCGCCTATGTCTTTCTCGAAGGGCAGCCGTCCGGCTGGGCGCATGCCACGCTCCAGGCCGACGGAATGCGGCTGGAGTGCCGCTGTCTGGACACTACGCATCCGGCCCACGGGCAAGTGCACGATCTTCACTGGCGCAGCTAGCCGCCGATGCGAGCGATTGGGTATTTAACGGACGAGACCACCGCCCGTACCTTCGGCGACTATCTCTACGTACAGGGCGTCGAGAACCACATCGAGTTGCACAAACCCGAGGGATGGGCGGTTTGGGTTAATGACGAGGACAAGCTTGAACAGGCCACCGACCTGCTGACAGCCTTCCGACAAAACCCGGACGACCCGAAATACCGTGCTGCGGGTAAGGGCGCCGCCGCTTTGCGCCAAAAGGAAGAAAAGGGCGAGACAGCCTACCGCAAAAAGGTGCGGGACCGGAGCCAGCTATTCCGGCCACTGGCCGCATACGGATTTGGGCCGCTGACGTTCGTGCTCATCGCTGTCAGCGTTCTGGTGGCGATCTACTCCCGGCTGGGCGCCGCGCACGAGCCGATCATGCGGCTGTTCATCACGGATTACACGGTCCAAGGCAACCTCATCACTTGGAATTCCACGCTGCCGGAAATTCGCCACGGGGAAGTCTGGCGGCTAATCACACCGATCTTCATCCACTTTGGCCTGCTGCACATTTTCTTCAACATGCTCTGGCTGCGGGACCTTGGCAGCATGATCGAAGGCCGCCAGGGTTCGTGGGTGCTGGCGTTGCTGGTGCTCATCATTGCCGCGGGGTCCGACCTCGCACAGTTTTACTATGGCGGGCGCCATTTTCAGCCGGGCGGGCCGGATTTCGGCGGCATGTCAGGCGTGGTTTATGGCTTGCTCGGCTACATCTGGATTCGGGGCAAGTTTGATCCCGGCTCGGGCTTGTACGTGCATTCCTATACGGTGACCATGATGATCATCTGGTTCTTTGCCTGCTTCACGCCCCTTGTGCCCAACGTTGCGAACGGCACCCATGCCGCCGGCCTGGTCATGGGCATGGCCTGGGGCTATCTCTCCAGCCTGCGGCACCGTTAACCGCCTGCCATCAAGAATAAACTGGCCACGGGTATTGCATGCGACGCCGGGCCTATCCCTGTTTCGGCTCCTCGGGATCGTCCGGTTCCACCGCAGGGCCGAAATCCTTGCCGCTCTGCTCAAGGATCTTCCTGATCTGCGGGGAAACCCATCGCCGGAGCGCTCGATTTTTCGACGAACGCACAAGGCTGTAACGGCCCGCGGAATCGGACTTCACGATGCCGCTATCTATCAGCCGTAACAACGCAGGCGCCGGCCAGTTAGGGTCCTCCTGGAACCTCCATTTGCCGCCGGCGCGTCGAGCGATCTCGCGCGCTGAAACAAACTGGCCCGCCAGTGCGTCCAAAAAGCTGCAAATGTCTCTTTCTTCCGACTCCATGCGGACGTTCAGTCTAACGGGCTAATGATATAGGCCAAGTGGTTGCACCAGGCAAGCCAAGGATTCGTTGCCGCGCTGCCGCCCGTGGTCTCCGTTGACAAGCGCGGCGCCTGAACACAGTGTTGACGAGTGACGGCTGACGAAACAGGCTCCCGCGCGAGCATAGTTGCTCGTGTCGCAACGCAAGCGTTGCCGATGCTGGCGAAGCGGCTGTGGGTATGGCCGCTGATAGGTGCGCTGATCATCGGCCTGGTCGGCTACTGGGTGCGCAGCCGGGTGGAAGGGACCACGCGGGCCGAGCTGGCTTCCCGGCTGCAGACGGTGCTCAACGCCGACATCGCCGCCCTGCGCCTATGGTTTACCGAGCGCGAGTATGACGCCAGGTCGTTTGCCTCGGACATCCAAATCCGCGAGGCGATTGAGGAGCTCGCCACGCTCGCCAAGGACCCCGCCACCTCTGCGCGCGCGCTGGCCAATTCAACCGCCGCGAAAACCTTGCAACTTCACCTGCGGCCAGTGCTGGAGGCGCAGAACTATCTTGATTACGTCGTAGTCTCGCCCGACAAACGCATCATTGCCTCGCCCTATCCGCGCGTGGTGGACATTCGCACGCCGCGCTCATACGACCTGTTCCTCAACAAGGCGCTCGAAGGCGAACTGGCTGCATCGCGGCCCTTCGCGCGCGAGGCCACGCTCAGCCAGCGGGCGGAAGGCCCGACGATGTTCGTGGCCGCGCCGGTGAAATCCACGAATGGCACGGTCATCGCCGTGCTCGGCCTCCGCATGAAGCCGGAGAAGGAGTTCACTCAAATCTTCTCAGTGGCGCACATGGGCGAGACCGGCGAGGCCTACGCCTTTGACCGCCGCGGCATGATGCTGACGGCCACACGGTTTGATCCAGCACTTAAAACCCTGGGGCTGATTCCCCCGGGCCGTGAGAACACCGCGATTCTCAACCTGAAGCTGTTGGACCCCGGAGCGGAACTGCGCCCGGGTGAGCCACCACCCAAACCGCGCGACCAGCTCGGCCTTACCCGCATGGCTCAGGCCGCGACGACCGGCTATGACGGCTGTGATGTGGAAGGTTATCGAAACTACCGTGGTGTCGAGGTGGTTGGCGCGTGGGCCTGGCTGCGGGAATACGGGATGGGCGTGGCGACCGAAGTAGCAGCGGGCGAGGCGTTCAAAACGCTTTACGTGCTGCGCCAGGTGTTCCTGGTTCTGTTCCTGCTGCTCGTCTTGAGCGGCGCAGCCATTTTCGCTTTCACGCTGCTGGTTGATCGCCTGCAGGCTTCGGCCCGGAAAAGCGCGCTGGCGGCCCGCCGGCTCGGCCAGTATGTCCTGGTGCAGGAGATTGGCCGCGGCGCCAACGGCATGGTCTATCGCGCGCGCCACGCCTTGCTCCGCCGCCCGGTGGCCATCAAGCTCCTCAGCCCCGACATGACCAACGAGGCCAACACCGCGCGCTTCGAGCACGAGGTTCAGATGACCAGCCAGCTCACCCACCCCAATACCGTCGCGATCTACGACTATGGGCATACGCCGGAAGGCATCTTCTACTACGCCATGGAGTACCTCGGCGGCATTGACCTGGACCAGCTCGTGCGCCAGTACGGCGCCCAGCCCGAAGGCCGCATCATTCACATCCTGCGCCAAGTCTGCGGCTCCCTCTCGGAGGCGCATCGCATCGGCCTCATCCACCGCGACATCAAGCCCGCCAATATCGTCCTCACCTGCCGCGGCGGCGTTTGCGACCTCGTGAAAGTCCTCGACTTCGGCCTCGTGAAGACGGCGCGGCCCGGTTCAGGGGAAGTCAGCGGACCCAACGCGGTGGTTGGCACGCCACACTTCATTTCGCCGGAAGCAGTCACGAAGCCCGGTACGGTTGACATGCGCAGCGATATTTACTCGCTGGGTGCTGTGGGCTACTGGCTGCTGACGGGCAAGACCCTCTTCGATCACGACACCGTCGAGGGGCTGCTGGACCGTCACGTTAACCAGACTCCGCTGCATCCCGCAGACCGCCTCCGCCAGCCCGTTTCCCAGGATCTTGCCGGGCTCCTGATGCGCTGCCTTGCCAAGCGTCCGGAAGAGCGCCCCCCCAGCGCTGAAGACCTGGAACAGGCCCTCGCTGCGTGCGGTGCAGCCGGCGCCTGGACTTTGCTCGATGCCGAGAAGTGGTGGCGGTCGAACATGGGTTCCTTTGAACCGTTGCCCACCACCACGACGATGGCGGAGAAGACCCTGGTCATCGCGCCACGACCGTAGCCTGACTCAATACGACTTGTTGTTATGGATTGATCCGTGGCAAGTCAGAGTGCAGGCGTCGTGGCCTGAGCCCTGGTCGGAGTAGGAGATGCGGCCATTGGCGGGCGTGACGTAAAGGGTGTTGAAGTTCATTAGGTGAGGCTGATTCTGCACACCATGCGCATCGTGGCAGGTGGAGCAAGCCGTTTGGTGGTCGCGAACGTGTTTACCGTGTAGTTGGTCTCCCATGAGCACGCTCTCGCTGTGGCACTTGTAGCACAGTGCGTAGGCAAAGGAGCTTTCGGGCTGGAGATCCATCTGATTGAGATTGCGTTCGAGGATCGGGGCGTAAGCGGAGCCGTGCGGGCCATTAGGTCCAGTGCCCTTGGCGCCGGGGCCCTGGTCGTTGTTATGGCAGTCGGAGCAAAGAATCTGCGCCGCGGCGGACCAGGGCGAGAGGAGGGTGTGGTCTTGGACTGACTTAGCGGTGGCGACGACGGGATGATAAGAGCTGTTGCCGGCATTGAACTGGAGACGCGTGTTGGGTTGGGAAAACTGGCGCAGGACCTTGGAACCGTTCAGGTTGCCACTTTCCGCGTGGCAGCGGAAGCAGACTTCATACTCGTGTGACGCCACTGTGAGCGCCGCCCCGCCCATAGACTCCCCCTTAACCTGCGCGAGCGTGCCGGGCAAGCCGCTCCCCTGGGCGGCCGTGGTAGTTGTGGCGTGCGGGTTATGGCAGTCCATGCAAGCCGCATGCCGGCCATTGGGGCTTATGATACTCTCCGCGGCGTCATGAAGGGAAGACGTGGTGAGCACCGGGTGGACGCTGGCTTTGTTGAACTCACTGGCAAGGTTCTTTACGGCGACCGTGCCATTGTGACAAACAAGGCAGTTGTCTTCGACTTTCGCGAAATTGAGGAGGCGGGGCTTGGTCCCAGCGGCGTGAGGTGTATGGCAGTTTTCACAAGCATTGGCCGCGACGGTCGTGGCGGTCGTGTGCGGCCAGGGGTTCTGTCCGGAGCCGTTCCAGGTAGCCCGCGAGATGGCGTGGGCCGAGTTGTTCCAAAGCGTCGGAGCGTGGCAGTCCAGGCAGAGCGCGGAAGCCGTATTGTCCACCACCAGGAATTTGCCGAACTGGTTCCGGTGCGGGTCGTGGCAGGACGTGCACTGAACCTGCTTATCGTGGTCCAGGCGCACTTGCTGCTGCAGCGTCGTGGGATCGCGCAGCTCTCCGTCCGCGGTGACCAGGGCGTTGTCGTAGGTGAAGGAGATGGGGTGATGGCCCGAGAGGTCCGTGCCAAGGCGGGTGGGCCCGACCGGCATTGGGCCGACCGAGTTGCGCATCTGAATAGGTGTGGAACGATTGCGGACCATGCCGAGGGCGATCGTGCCATCGTGACAACTGAGACAGAGCTTGGACGAGCCGGTGGGCTGGCTCAAAGTGGCTTTCAGGGTGGTGCTGGTGTACGGGGTGTAGGTGGCGTGCGAATCTTCGCGGTTCCAAAGCGGGATCTGGCCGCCCTTGCTGTGCGGGGCGTGGCAGAAGATGCAAATCTCGGTCTCCGTGTTGGCGCGGACGGTGCCGGGGCCGCTAATCGAGAGGTTGTGTTTGGAGTTCACGATGCTGTAAGGGTCGCCCGCAGCCGCGGTCAACGTCGTCGCATGCACCAGGAACAGAGAGGCCAGGATGGCTGCGACGAGCAGCTCGTGCGGGGTGAACTCCGAGGTCCGAAGTCCGAGATCCCAGTGTTGCCGGGCTTGCCCTCGGCGACCGGGCTCTGCGCGCTTGGGTAGAGCAAAGCAGTTCATGGTTTGCCAGTGTATTTGAATACTTGAATGCGGCGATTATAGGAGTCCGCGACGTAGATGTCATTGTCGCCGCCAATGGCGATACCGCTGGGCAGCCAGAACTGGCCAGGGTCGCCGCCCGTTTCGCCCCAGTACAGGAGCAGATGGCTCTGGTCATCGAAGATCTGCACGTTGTCGAACAGAGCATCCACTACGTAAATGTGCCCGTAAGGGTCCACGGCAACGCCCTTGGGGCGGCTAAAGCTGCCGGGGCTGTCGCCCGGGCTGCCGATGATGCGCTGGAATTCCCCGGAGGGAGCAAAGACCTGGACACGATAGTTCATCGAATCCGTGACGAAGAGACGCCCACCGGCATCTACTGCGAGATGCGTGGGGAAATTGAACTCCCCAGGAGAACTGCCGCGGCGGCCAAACTTGGAATGGAATTCACCACGCAGGGTGCAGACGACGACCTGGTGCCGCTGGGAGTCGGCCACGTAGAGCTTATCCCTCGAGATGGCAAGGCCGGAAGGCCGTTCGAGTTCGCGCGTGATCTCAAACAGCAGTTTACCTTTCAGATTGAAGGCCAGCACCTTGCCGAGCACCGAGTCGGCGACAAACACGGTGTCGCGGTGACGTGCGACGGCGACCGGCGATGCGAAGCGTGTTTTGCCAGCCTGCTCCCAGCGCAGCCATTTTTTTCCCGCGCGGTCGAAGCAGCAGACTGCGTTGGCGCCCATATCCGTCAGGAGCAGATTCCCGGCGTCGTCCAGCGCCAGACCAAAGGGCTTTTGCAGGCGGGACCGGTCGTGGCCGCTGCCGGTGATCCAGTCAGCGAAGCGGCTCAAGACTGGGGGCTTGATGCCGAGATCGGCCGGACCCGATATGCTTTTCACATAAACAACGCAAGGGGCAGCGGGAGGCGGCGGCCAGGCCAGGCCATGCTCCGGCAACGACGGCTTGGCCACGTTCTGCGCACCGAGCCCTTGGGCCAGGGAGAGGGTCAGGGCAACGGCGCATTGACCCCACCTTGAAAGCTGATAGTGAGATTGGCGGGGAGCAAGGAGCATATCAGAAGGCCCGATTGAACTGCACATAGAAGAAGTTGCGGTCCCGGATCTCAGCCTGTTGAATATCCTGGTAGTTGTATTGATAGCCTGTTTTGAAGGTCAGTTTGCCATAGGTAAGTATCAGGCCGGTGCGGGCAGCCACCAGATCCTGCGAAGCCCCGAGGGCATCCTGGCGGTAGTAGCCAGCCTCCACGTTCCAGGACAGCCAGTAGGAGAGCTGGGTGTTGAACAGGCCAATGAACTGAAACTGGGTCTGGTTTTGGCCCATGGGGTAGCGATAGAAGACCTGGTTGAAGTTCAAGCCCAGACGAGAGCCTTCTCCGATTTGCCAGGAGAAGGTCTCGAAGAAGCGTGCTGCGGTGTACTGGGTGAAGTTGGAGTCGAAATCCTCATACTCAGCTCCGGCGCGCAGCCAGCGCCAGGTAATGTCCGCTCCGCCTACCAGGTCCGTAAGCGTCTCGGCCAGTGCTTGAGGAGGGGCGTTGTTACCCACATAATTGAGCCGCCCGTAGAGCCCCACGGTGTTGTAAACGTCGAGCCGAATTTCGGCGGTGGCGTTGACATTCTCAAAGGAACTGGTGTACCCGGATTCGCTTTGGTAGCTGACCAGGACCGTAGCACCGTCCGAAAGATTGATGCTGGTGGGGATGCGCTGGATTTCGGTCAATTCCCCTTGAGGGATAAGCCGGTAATCCACGCCGTTGATATACGTGGGCACGCCGCCCGGGCCCGTGACGATTACGGTGGTGGCAATGACTTGGGGATTGTTCAGGAACACGGCCGCTGTGTCCTTCAGCACGTGCGACTCGTTAATGGTAGTGAGTGCGCCACCGGAGGAGTTGATATCCTCGTGGTCCAGGATGGCCCCGCCACCGATGGACAGATGTCCCCAGGAACCGAGGCGTTTGGAGTAGCTTTCGTTAAGGCCGACCCCAAAACGATCGTTGAGGGCCGAACTGCCTGGAGCGGAGAGCGTCGCGTAGTTTCCATGGACATCGAGAGTCGAGGTGAGGCTCTGATAGAGCTGGTGGCGGAGCCCGGCGTCACCTTGGAACACAGAGGCTGAAGCCTCATCCAGATGGCTGTCCTGGTAATTAAGCGCCAGGAAGCTCTCAAGGTTCGGAGTGTGCTTGGCGATGAGATTTTCAGTGGCATTGAACGTCTGCGCGTTCTGGGCAGAGTATTCAGCCCACCCGTACGAGGCGCCCGTCGTGGCCGTGATTTGGTCGCGGCTGCCGAAGGTCTCAGTGTCGGAGGCGCCGACGGATTGACTCATGCTGGTGAGCACTGGGCCGCCATTGAGCTGGTTGCCAAAGTCGTCGTAGCTGTAGGTCAGGGTGGAGCTGCCGTGCTCCCGTAGGTCGAGGCCGTTGAAGTTGAGGTAAGTCTCAGAGATTTGGGAAGTGCCGGTTAACCCGCTGGTAGTAAGCTCGCGATAGCCCATATCAGCCGCGATGTTGAAGGACTTTTCGCTCCAGCCTATGCGCCCACCGTAGCGCGTGCCGTCTGCGGTAACGGTGTTAAAGAAGTCGTAGTTGTTGTAGGTATGGTCCTGACTGGCGAAAAAGGTCGCATTATATGGTTTGGAAGACAGGAAGTTGAACGTTGCCAGGTAAGTGAACAGGTTCTGGCTTTCATTTCGCACCTGTGAGTAGCCCGGGCTGGTAACCGAGTCGTAGGCCCAGCCAACACCACCCTGTCCACTCAGGTCGAAAGTCATCAGGTTCGGGTGATAGACCGAGCCTACCAGATGAAGCCCAACCAGGGGCACCAGCATCAGGTTCTCGTGGACGGAGGTGGCCCCGCTCGATGTCACGTCCTCCTTCAGTCCCTCGATATCCATTCCGACGCTGGCTTGGGGAATATCCATTCTTAGCCAGCGCGGCTCGAGGTCCGAGTACTGCTGCAACTGGGCCTCTGAGTTCACCGCCCCCAGGAGCAGCAAAGCGGGCAGCAGCCACCCGCTAACTCGCGGTGGAGGGCGCAGCATCATTTTGCTGAGGCTTTGGCTACAGCGGCCTTCAGCAGATATTTGTCCTTGCTCCAGTGCGGGTCGTGGCAATCAATGCAAGACTTGCTGCCCGCCGTGGCATGGGCTTTGACGGCGGCCATGTCCTTTTCTTCATGGCAATCGAAACAAAGCTTGCCGGGATTCTTGAGAAGCAGGGCCTTTTCGTCAGACTGATGGGCGCTGTGGCAACTGGCACATTCGCCATTGCCCGCGGGGTCGTGCTTGAAAAGAGCCTTGGCGATAGCCTGCTGCAAGTCGTCATGGCATTCGTAGCACATCTTGCCCCCGGGTTTGATGAGCAGCTTCTTGTTGTCTGACTGGTGGGGGTTGTGGCAGGAAGTGCATTCGCCGTTCTCAACCGGCTGATGCTTCACCTTGGACTTGGCGAGTTGCTGCTGGATGTCGTCATGGCACTCAGCACACAGCTTGCCGCCTGGCTTGACGAGCAGCTTCTTATTATCGGACGAGTGAGGATCATGGCAGGAGGCACATTCACCATTCTCTGCCGGCTGGTGTTTGACCTTGGCCTTGGCTAGCTGCTGCGGAATCTCCTCGTGGCAATCGGCACATAGCTTGCCGCCGGGCTTGATGAGCAGTTTCTTATTGTCGGACGCGTGAGGGCTGTGGCAGGAGGCGCACTCGCCATTCTCGGCCGGCTGGTGTTTTACCTTGGCCTTGGTCAGTTGCTGCTGGATGTCGTCATGGCACTCCGCGCACAGCTTGCCATCGGGCTTGACCAACAAACCCTTGGAATTCGAGCTGTGCGGGTCGTGGCAATCGAGGCACTCGCCGTTCTCGACGGGCTGATGCTTGCTCTTGGCTGCCTTGGGGAATGGATCGTGGCACTGGGCACACAAGGCCGGCGGGAGCTGGACCAGCAGGTTTGTATTGTTGGCCTGGTGGGGATTGTGGCATGAGGTGCACTCGCCATTCTCGACGGGTTGATGTTTCACCTTGGCGGCTGCCAGCGTGTCCTTGTGGCAACTGAAGCAGACGGCGGCTCCTTTGCCGGGCATTCTCTGCGAGGATTGAGCCTCGTGGCATTCGGCGCACTGCCGGTTCGCATAGGGCGGATGGACGTAGGGCCTCGGAGTCGCGGCCACGCGAGCGGGCTGGGGAACCGCGTTGGTTTGCTGGGAAGCGAGTGCGAGCTGGGCTCGGGGAGCGTTGGTGGCCGCGCCCGGCACCGGGACGCCGTCAAAGAAAGTGGTTAACCACTTTTGCTTAGTGGGGCCGGAGCAGCCGGCAAGCAGGAGCAAGCCAGCGAGCAAGCCCGTCAGGCCGGAGCGCCGGCATGTTGCCGGCTTAGGCCGTTCGGTCCACGCAAGCCGGCAACATGCCGGCGCTCCGGCTTCGGCGGTGTGAACCGTCTGCGCTAGCGCAAGGGGGTTCGGCGCGGGAAGACTGAGGTTGTGCGAGTTGATTCGGCGCATCAAGCAGCCTTCCGCGCGCAAGGTTACTTTCTGGCCCCAAATCCGTAAACGCTGACTTTGTGGGCGCCAAACTGGCTGGTCACCAAAACCAAATACTCGATCTTGAACCCCGGGGCCGCCTTCTTCTGGAACAGGCCGACGTTGTCGTAATCCACTTTCACCGCGGCCGGCAGAAACACTTCGCCTTCCATGCTGCTGCCTGCCTGTCCGAAGTACATGAGCAGGCGCCCCTGCGGATCAAAGAGTTGGACGACCTGCGTGGATGCATCCACCACATAGGCACGGCCTTCGCGGTCCACCGCCACCCCCTTGGGCCGCGCGAAAAGTCCCGGCGCGACTCCCTGCTGGCCAATGGTGCGCAGGTATTTGCCCTCCAGATCATAGACCTGCACCGCGAACGCACCGAGATCAGACACCAGTAACTGGCCTTGCTTGTCAATGGCCACGTTCGTGGGAGAATAGAGTCTGCCCTTCTCGGCCTTCGGGTCCCGCGGGATGGTAAACAACAATTTCCGATCCGCCTTGCTGTAAACCCGGACGGCGTGGCCTCTGACATCTGCGACGTAGAGCCGATCAGGCGTGATCGCAACGTCAGTCGGCTTCATTTCGCCGCTCGTACCTATGGCGCCAACGTAGCCGTCGTCCTTCGAGAAGATCAGCAACTGGTTGCGCCCCGTGTCGGTGACGTAACGGGTGCCGTCCGCGTCAATCGTGATGTTGATCGGCGTCTGGATACGACCTTCGCCCCGGGGAGCAAAGTTGCGTGAGCGCCTCTTGACCAGGTCGAAGACCTGGATGCTGCTGGTCATTGTATCGCACACGTAGAGTTTGCCATCTTTCACGGCCATGCCGTAAGGCTTGACGAGGGGACTTGCGCCGGATGGCCTGCCGGTGATGTAGTCGGTGAAGCTGGGGCTGCGGCCCAACTCGAGATCCGACGAGAAGGCCGCCAGGAACTGGACCCGCGGCTCATCCGGCGCGGGCGGGAAAAAGGTGTAACTCTTGGGCGCGGCCTTGCGTGCCGAGACGCAACCGGTAACCAGGGCCACCAGTGCCGCGCAGAGACCGGTGAGCAGCCAGGATCGAATCTGTAGGCGCAGTGCTACTTGTTGTGACAACTGCGGCACAACACGCTGCCGACACCCCCCTTGGTGCCATTGATGATCTCCAGATCCGGGTTGTTGATAAGGTTGTAGGGACTGCCCACCTGGTTGTGAACGGAATGGCAGGAAGAACACTCCAACCGGTGGTTGCCCCCGAGCAGGAACCCATTGATGCTCATGTCGTTGCCCGGCACAAACCCAGCCGGGGAGTCGGGAATCAGCACCTGCGTTGTGTCAGGATTATACAGGAACTGGTCTTGATTTGGCCCGGTCCCCACCAGATTCGCATCATAAGTAAATGAGATTGGGTGGGTGTGCGTCAGATCGGTCCCGAGGTTGGCGCTGTTGGTAATGAAAAATGCGCTGCCCCCTTGAATGCCGCCGCCATACGAATTCACAGCCACCGTTCCGTCGTGGCAGCTCAAGCAGGCAAGCGATGGACCCGTAGGAGTAGGCGACGGGACGGCTTTCATCTGGGAAACAGGGACCGTGTTTGTGTTATACATGATCCAGGGTCCGACAGAGGTCGTGTGCCCCCACAGCGGAATGACCCGACTATCGGCATGGTGGGCCTGATGGCAGGGCGTGCAGACGGCGTTAGGATCGCTGGGGTTGCTGAAGTTCCACGACATCTGCGAGAAGTCATGCGGGGAACCCAGGATGCCCGCCCGCGTTACGGTGGGCGATAAGAGCAGCAATCCGACAACGGCGCCGCGCGCGAGGACATTCAGTCTTTTCATATTCAGCAAGGTCTGCTTCGTTGACATTCAGTTATACTCAACGCCACGTCATCTTACGTGGGCGTGCTCTGGCAGCCAAGCTATTTCCCGCTGCCAAATCTCAGCCCATTCTGCCGGCGCTCGTTTGCGTTCTTCCGGCCCCGCGGCCCGTGGGCGCCGGACCTTTCCACGCACCGATCACCAGTGTTACCCCGTAGCTTCGACGCCCAAAGCCCAAACCTCTACACATATTTTGTGAAACTATCAACATCTTTTGGGCAATGACCGGAGGCATGAACCTCCGCCCGCCCGAAACGGCATGTGCGGCACCAAATCGCGGGCATGATCCATGGCAATATAGTGATGGTCATACATCAGCGGCGTTTATCTTGTGCATCGCTAGCCGTCCGCCCATTTTCTTGGCTATAGCAAAGCAATAAACGGTAAGAGAAAGGCAAGGCCCGTGCAGCGAACCAGCTCCTGGCCGCCATAATGGATGCAAACGGCTTGCACGTGCCCGCGGCCCGGCTAGCTTTTGCGAGTAACTGTAAGCTCGCGGCCAGTGCAGCGGTGAATGAATAAAGCAAGCTCGAGACAGACTCAGCCGATGAAGCAAACGCATCTCTTCCTGGCACGCGGCCCTTCCGGGCTGCGTGGGGCCGCCAGCCTCACCCTGGCATTCCTCCTGGCGGGCGCCGCGTTGGCAATCCCAGTCCGCGGGGACATGTACCAGCCCAAGGTTACCCCTGGCGGAATCAGTCCCCAGCCGTGGATTACCTCCGTCACCCAGCAGGGCACCAATACAACCCTCAACTGGTATGGGCTGGCAGGAGGCTACAATATCCTGATGACGCCAACGATCTACCCGGCGCAATGGACGAATGTTGCAAGCCCGCTTGCCACCACCTACCCCAACAGCCTGACAATGGGCAATCTCCCCGGCCATCAGAACTTCTTCCGCTTGAGTCCCGTCAACAATTATGTCGGGTCGGGCACTTGCGACCGGTGCCATCCGGATATGTACGCGCCCTGGCAACAGACCGCCCACGCGAGCGCCTACAACGCCATCGCCAGCCCCGCCCCGATCACGGTCGCGACCTCCCTGGTTTATCGCACCGTGGGTTATGGCTGGCCCTCCGGATTCGTGAGTGCAACCACTACCCCGTGGCTGGAGAACGTGGGCTGTGAAAACTGCCATGGCCCGGGCGCGGCGCATGTGTACGGCGACCACAACCTCGTCCAACCCGCTGCCACCATTGCCGCGCAGGTGTGCGGCGGCTGCCATGACGGGCCCATGAACCCGACGTACACCGAATGGACCAATTCCGCGCACGCCACCGTGACGCCCGATGTGGCGTCCGGCTTCAACGACACCCCCAGCGGCCAGAGCCGAATGATGAGCTGCGGCCCGTGCCACTCCGGGGCGACCCGCGATGCCATGTTGCAGAACTACGCCTCCACGCAGCTCGGGTATATCACCACCTCGAATGCGCTCGCGCTGCCGACCGGGGCTGATGCCGCACTCTACGCCCAGACCTGCGCTATTTGCCACGATCCCCACGTAACGAATGGCGCGCCCGCTCAGTTGCGCAATCCGCTCTCCTCCACGAACTTCTACTCCTACTCCACGGCCCTGGCGTCCGCCACCAACCAGTTCGGCCAGTTCATCAACCTGAATTTCAACAGCCAGTACAGCACTAACCTCCAGGTCTGCGCCCAATGCCACAACCTCCGGGGCGCCCTCTGGACCGACACTTCCCGCCCGCCTCACAACTCCCTCCAGTACAATATGCTCCTCGGCGACGTAGGCGTCCTGGGCACCAACATGGCCCCTTACGCGCCGTCCACGCACGCTCTCTTTTTCACCAATCAGTGCGTAGATTGCCACATGCAGACCAGCCCGTACCAAAGTGCCTCCGTGCCTGCAAATACCGGGCACCAGTTCTCGGTCGCTTCGTTCACCCTCTGTGAGCAGTGCCATGGCCCCGGCGCCTCGAACCTCGTGGACTTCGCTATGAATGAGTTCTTGCCGGCGCAAACGGCCCAAGTGACTGCCGCGCTTAACGCCTGGGCGGCCACCAAAGCACCCCCCGCGCTCTACGCCAAGTACGGAAACCTCGCCTGGGAATACACAACGCCAGGCACCCTCTCTTCGGGCAGCACCGGCCCCAGCACCGCCGAGCAGGCCCAGATTCCGGATAACATTAAGAAGGCTCGCTTCGACGTTTACCTTGCTAACGACGACCCGGCTTCCGGCATCCACAACCCCCTATACGTCGTGACCCTCTGCAACGCCGCGCTGAGCTTCGTGCAGGCAGAGCTGAATCAGTGAGAACCTCGCCGGCACACAGCCTCGGTTCGAGACAGCCCGGAGCGCCGGCATGTTGCCGGCTTAGATCGTTCGAGCGGGCTAAGCCGGCAACATGCCGGCGCTCCGATCTTCGGCTGATTCAGCTACAGCATGCAACGTTCAGGCCAGGCAAACGGGGTAGCGCTCGGACCAACCTGCTCCTGGCGGTTGTCTTTCTCCTGTGCGTCACAGCCGTCGGCTACTGGTTCTACACCGTCTCAAAGCGCAAGTCGGCGGCTGCCCTGGCCGAAGCGGCGAATCCGCCCGCCATCCAGTTGTCCGACGCCACCCGGACCGTGCTGGGCCGTCTCGACGCACCGCTTGAAATCCGGTTCTACTCGGTCCTGGATCCAGCTTCCGTGCCTGCCTCCGTCAATGCGTTCGCAGACCGGGTGGACCAGTTGCTCTCGGCCTACCAGCAGGAGCCGGGCGGCAAGATCAAGGTCACCCGTTTCAGCTCGCAAGCCAACCTCGGCGCGAACGCCGCCCCCGCCGATGGCATTCAGGCCTTCAACATAGATAAAGGCGAGGCCTGTTACCTCGGTATTGCATTGGCTTTCAAAGGACGGAGAGAATCACTGTCCCGCCTTTCCCCGGACTGGGAGCAAGCCTTGGAACCCGACCTCACGCGCGCCATCAGCCGCCTCGAAGATGCCGCCGAGCCTGTCCAAGCCCCGACCGCCGTTTCGCAAATCAACACGGGCGCCGTCCAGGAGGTAAAGGCGTTGATCCCCGATATCGCCGCTGTATCCGTGGACGAAGCCAAGCGCATCATCCAGAGCGCTACTCTCAAAGACCTTAGCAGCGTCAAGAAGGAGACTGAGGCCCAGATTAAGGAGGCGGAGGAACGCTATCGGCAATCGCTGAACGGCGGCTCCGAGCCGGAGCAACTAGCCGCCCGGCAAGCCCTGGAGAAGGCCCAGGCCGAGCAGAAGCAAAAGCTCGCGCAGCTCTACTCCAAATCCGCGGCTCAGCTCGAAGCCTTCCGACAGCTTAAGGCCGCCCACTGAGAAGTGAGAAGCCGGAAGGGATATTCGGAAAGCTGGTTTGCAGGTGCTGGCAGACGCTGACTGTGGGGGGAGCCGACGTCTTCACCCCCAAAATGCACTTGGGGAGGGGCTAAGCGCGTCCGGCATGAGACACAGCAGCGATCCCGGCCTAGCCTGAAGGAGGTGTTCTAGCGCATCCCCCGGCTTGAGGCTGCCAGGTTTGCTACATTACCGGGAAGGCTCCATACCCCGGACAGTAGCGGCCACTGGGCCGCCGCCCGTCCGGCGCATGCTTCCGTGGAGCACCTGCGGACACACGCAGGGCTTGGTCAGGACTACTCCAGCCAAGCAGTACCGAATGCAACTTCATGTCACAACCAACGTCCAAGCTCACTGGCCGGGAGCAGCCGCCACTGATGTCGCCATTGAAACAAACTCTACCGGCTGCTCCCGGTCCAGTGCAGCGAATAGTTGGGCCGATTAAAAGAAATAGGGTAGCCTGTCATCCAGGTCATTACCCTCCAGTGCTTTGAGGAATGCTGCGTAATCCTTCAGGGGGTTCGGTTTCTGACCCTACACGACGCCGTGCCATACGACCGTCGATTTCTTGTCGCCCTAAAAGGGGTCACCTTGGCAATCATGTGAAACGCGGCACGACCATCACTTTGCGCTTGATGGTCTCCGGCTCCTCCGCCTCGTGCCCAGTAAAACTGATATGATACATCATGCGAAAACCTGCTATGCACCGACGCATTTTGCGCGTCGGTAATATCGTGCCAACTGATAAGTTATGGGCCATAATACCCCGGTCAAGTCTGCACACGGGAGCCTCACTGAACGACACCCAATCGAACGCGTACTCCTTCCTCCCGGGCAACGTAATCCAGCATCTAATGTCTCTGAGATATGCGCCCAGGCGAAAGCCGACGTTCGTGTGAACGAGCAGAAAAGTAGAGAGGTGTAACGAAATGAAACCGCTCTTCTTTCTGTAGGCCCTGATCGTCGTGTCTGCTAGTTCGATCATGTGCGCTCAACACCGAAGCTCAGCCACAGCCGCCGGGGACTGAGCGCAGCCGACAGGAGGGCGCATGGACTAGGGACCAAACTTCGCAACGGAACTGGACGGCGGCTGTTGGCTGAAGCGCCTCTTTGGGCTGATACCTCTCACAATCCCGAAAGTATCGCATACAAAACGCATCCCATCACCAAACTCAACGCCACGCAAGCAATCCGTGTCCGACTTGCTTCTTGGCGAGTAGGTAGATGCCGGCGAAGAATCCGGCGAATGGCATTATGAACGCGAGGATGTAGCTGCAAACGACCGTCGATGTAGCGACAAGGCGCTGCTGCCGGGGAGCGCCACAGTGCGGGCAAGCGCTAGCGCGGGCACTGATGGCTTGGCCACAGTCGGGGCATTGAGCGAGGTTGCTTTGAGTGGTTGTATTCATGATAACTTTTGGTTCGATAATGGGAACGGCTCAACCATCTATGTACATTGAATTAACTCAATGCTATTGAATATTAGGCCCCAAAACATTGAGTCGACCTGATTGACCAATCCATTAGCATCAGGGCTCAGATTATGGAGTCACCATTACAGCGTCAAGGGCCAACTGGCGGTTTTCCGGCGACGATGCTAGGCCGGCGGGACCTGGTCACCCCCAATCCCAAACTCAAGCTGCTCGACCAGGTGAGGGAAGTAATGCGGCTCAAGCATTACTCCATCCGCACCGAGACGGCCTATTGCGACTGGATCAGGCGGTACATAAAGTTTCATCAGATGCGCACGCGGGAAGAACTACAGCCGGCTGAGGCGAAGATGGAGCTGTTTCTGAGCGACCTGGCGGTAAACGGCAAGGTGGCCGCCTCAACCCAGAACCAGGCGTTCATAGGTGGTTGAGAGTTGAGAGTTGAGGGTTGGGGGACCAAGGCTACGCTAGGTCCAGAGAGCGCCGGAGGCCGCTGAGCATCCGGCGCTGCTTCTCCGCGGCGGCGTATACCTGGGCATAGGCTGCTTCGCTCAAGAAGCCTTGCCGCTTGGAGATTGTGGACTGGGACACGACTTCGAAGACAGAGCCCGTGGCGATCTCGATGAAGCGTGCGAAGTCAACCCGCGATGAGCGGGAGCTGCCCTCAGCAATATTCGAGGAGATCGAGACGGCGGCGCGCCGCATTTGGTTCGTTAAGCCAAAGCGTTCGTCGTCCGGAAATGGCTTTGTGATTGTGTAGATCGTATCGGCAAAGGCGATGGCTTCATGCCACACTTCCAGTTTCTCAAAGTTGAACATCGTGCAGCCTTTGTACTCTCCCATCCCCCAACCCTCAACCCTCAACCCTCAACTCCCCGCCCCGCGCCTCTCCACGGTGTTGCTGCGGTGCTGTCAGGGAGGTGTCACGGTGCCGCTCCCATGTGGGTATGGAATTCTCCTTTGTTTCCAAGGGTTTGCTCGCGCTTTGAACATCCGCCCCAGCCGGCTCCGGTGGCCGCGCGCATTCTTTCCCCACCCAATGCTGCTGCCCCGTCAGCCGGCCGCATTGCCCCAGCCGCTTTCGGCTGCGCCGCTTGGCCCCCGCCGCGATGCTGGCTGCCCGCTCTGCCTCGCTCAGTGACCGGCTATACCTCCGGGATGCCCCCTTCAAGCGATTCCGGCAGCGGCGCTGGCTGGGTGTGCGCGGGTCGTGAGGCTTGCCGTCCAGGTGCCGGAACTGCCTGCCGCCCCAGACGTAGAAGATCCAGTCCCCGCAGCGCCCGCTCTTGAGCCTCGTGTCGAGGCACTTCCCCGAGGGAGCAAGAAACGGGCAGCCGAGGCAAAGGCGGCGGCGCCGTCGGACCTTTGGCCGGGGCTGCTCGATCGCGTCGGGTTGGGTCATTCGTGTGTTCAACAGGCTCGCTGCGGACTGGAGGCCTGGCATGACCAGAAGCCTGGGCCGACGCCAGCCCGTCATTGTTCTCATCCTACCCCACAGAGTCCGAGGTGTCAAGCCTTTCTTACATCGGAAAACGCAGCGAATTGGAGGCGCAGCCCGCACCGGTCCCAACGCTGAAGCATTGGGCTATTCGCAGATGTCCCTCCGGGACAGGGCATCGCCGAATTTGCGAAAGGCAGTGTGATTAACCCGGTTTCCCCGAAAAGGCAGGTTTTTGAGCCCACGCGCCCACCCCAGCCCCTCCCGCTCCCCTCCGTTACCTCGCCGTAGTACCTCTGAATGCCGGTCAGAGGTACTACGGCGAGGTAACGGTGAGGTCAGGGTGGGGTGACGGGGTGGGTGGGGGTCAAAAACCTTGAAAAAGCGGCCTAGTCTTTAAGAACCGCTTTGGACAACCCCTCACCCGCTGGGGAGTGGTGGAGAAACGATTACGCCGGACCGTCCAGCAGGCCGCCCTGCATTGTGCCTCCCTCAAAGGCCGAAGGGTTTCGCCTCACACCTTCCGCCATACCACAGCCATGCGCCTGCTCCAAGCCGACGTCGATATCATGGTCATTGCCCTGTTGCTGGGTCATGAATCGCCGACGACCACGCATCACTACATCGAATTGGACCTCCAAATGAAAGAGCGCTGCCTGCGCAAGCTCCAGTCGCCCAGAATCAGAACCGATCGCTTCAAGCCCACAGACCGTCTCCTGGAGTTCCTGGAGAGCCTCTAATGGGTCTTCACGGAGTCGAGAGGGTGAATTTGGGGGGGCGGAGGGCAGTTTCAGGCCCTTTGACGGGCGGAAATGAGGGTTTGAGCTCCCCATAACACGGCCAGGGTGGATCTCCCTTGGATTGGCTTTTGGGTTCACAGGTTCAGATTTCCGGCAGCATGCAGGTTAGTATCTTGAGGCGAAGGTACTCTTCATCGCGCAGACCGTAGGCCCGGCGCTGGAGAACCCGAATCTTGTTGTTGAGCCCTTCGACAAAACCCAGCGGCACTTTGTTCCGGGGTTGGCAGTAAGCGGCGATACCCTCCCAATGACGGTCGATCATGCGGGCGAATTTCTGGTAGGCCTCCAGGCGCTGCCATTTGAGGGCCTGCTTCCAGTTCTCGAAGAACCGCCGTGCCTCGGCCTCGCTGCGGTAGTCCCACAACTGGCCAAAGGATTCCTTGAGCAGATAGGCAATATTGAGACGTTGGTTGGCCTGCAGGAGCTTGGCCAGAGAGCGGCGGCCATCCAGCGTGAGATTGGCGCGGTGGGACAGCAGTGTGCATTTCTGGCCTTTGATAAACTGGCGGTCCTTGCCCGTCAAGCGCGCATACTCGCTCTTGCGCACCGGGGCCAACGCCTCCCCCAGATGGCTCAGCACATGGAACTTGTCGAAGAGGATGGCGGCATCGGGAGCGTGCTTCAACGTGGCGTTTTTGAAGAGTTTCCACATGTCCATGACCGCCAGATAAATGTCTTGGCTCTTCTTGGCCCCCAACTGCTGGTAGAACAATTCCATGCTCTCCTCCGAACGATCCTGGCCCCCAAACCAAATTGGGCGCCGGCGCACCCGCCCGACGCAATTGTTCCCCCATGTACTGCTTCTCCAACTCCTTGACGGTATCCCAGTGCAACCCCAACTCCCGAGCCACATCCTTTATGGTCGCCGCTCGGCAACGCCGCCCAACCAGCCAGGCGAAGCGCTTCGTATAAAAGGGATTGTTCGCCAACCAAGCCAGCCTTTCACGTTTGACCTTGCCGCAACTACGGCAGGCTACCCGGCGCACCGGCAACTCCAAGTAGATGAGATGCCCACCACAGGACAGGTCGCGGACCAGGCAAAGCTTCTGGTCGTAGAAGCTCCGATGCCATCGGCCACAAACGCCACGAGCCGTTTTTTTGGCTTCGACGCAACGTCACGATGCGCACCCGAGGATCCCCAAAGACCCCGCGAACCGTGCTGGCGGGGACAAATCCCGAGAACCGATAGGCATCTGCCAGTCGAGGCCGATGCGGTAATTTTGACATTCACCAACCGTAACGGATTTTGAGTACCATCAAACCCTCATTTCCGCCCGTCAAATAGGGCCTGAAACTGCCCTCCGCCCCCCCAAATTCACCCACTCGACTCCGTGAAGACCCAAAAAATTCGCATGCGAAGAAAATCGTGGGCTGATCTAGGATGGCTTAAATCCGAAATCCCGAAGCCCGAAGGCCGAAAGAAATCCGAATCCAAAATCCCGAGTCAACTGCTGTACCAGCCATCAGGGAGATTACCCGATTAGGCCCTTTTCGGTGTTCGGGTTTCGGCCTTCCTTCGGCCCTCGGCCTTCGGGCTTCGGGATTCAAGGAGCCGCTCGACCACCGTCCGCTTGGCCAGCCGATCCACCTCGGCGCGCTCCACTTCACCTGCCATTAATGTCAGGGCGTTGGCGGCGCCGGCCGCGCTGGCCCAGCGGCACGCCTCCCCCAGGTCGTCACCGCGCAACAGGCGCCACACCAACCCGGCGGTGAACGCATCCCCCGAACCGATTGGGTTTACGGCCGGGATCCTCGGCGTATGGACTCGCCAAACGTTCCGGCCATCAAACGCCAGCGTTGGCTCCTTCCCCGCAGTGACCACCACGCGCTCCGCGCCAAGCTCCCGCAGCTCGCGCATGCCGGATACGACTGCGGCTTCGGTCTTCACCTCGCGCCCCACTGTGGCCGCCAGTTCCGCCCGGTTGGGCTTCACTAGGCTTGGGCTGGCCTTGAGCGTTTTAAGCAGCGCTGACCCCAGCGCATCTACCACGGACAACACGCCCGCGGCCCGGGCCAGACGCGTACACTCAAAGTAAAAGTGCGCCGGCGCTCCCGGGGTAAGGGTCCCCGACATCACCACTGCCCGGCATCCCTGGACGCGCCGCCGGAGGAACCGCATGAGTTTCTCGTAGTTGTCCGGCGCCACGGGCCGGCTTTCTTCCACCAACTCGGTCTGTGCGCCCGCTGATTCGTCAATCACCGTGGTGCACTGCCGTGTTTGCTCCCCCACTGGTATAAACGCCAAGGCAATCCCTCGCTCCCTGAGAACGTTCCGAACGAACTCGCCACGCGCTCCGCCGAGGAAGCCGGTGGCGACCACGCATTCACCGAGCGCGTGCAGGACCTTGGCGACGTTGACCGACTTCCCGGCCGCTCCATCTATCGTGGTCGCCGCGCGGTTCACCGCCCCGACCGCGAGTTTGGGGAAGACCATCACCCGCTGGACCGCGGGCGTTGTGCCAATACAGAGAATCGGTCGCGTCGCCTTCATCGGCAGGACCCTAGCAATAGGCCTCGTGGAATATCAACAGGAAGCTGCGGCCGAGTGCGGACGGTTCAGCGACTCGCCCCGCAATGCCCTGCTTTCAGATCTTGTTGCGCGAGGGTTCGCCTCCTATTCTGATGACAGCCATGAAGAAGAACCTTCACCCGAGAGGGTTTGACCTGGCGCCATTCCTTGCGCCCGCCGCCGGCCTTCCCCTCACACGCGAAATTGAAAGGCCGTTCTCGCCGGGCGGGTCACGCGCATCGTGAATGCCTCCCCTCGCCAGCCTATGGTATTCATTACCGGCACTGATACCGGCGTCGGCAAAACTCTGCTGACCGCCTTGCTCCTGCAACACTTGCGGAGCAAGGGCTGCCACGCCCTGGCCATGAAACCCTTCTGCTCGGGCGGCAGGGACGACGCGCGCCTGTTGCATTCGGTTCAAGACGGCGAGCTGGCCTTGAATGAGATCAATCCGTTCTTCTTCGAGGAACCAGTAGCACCGCTGGTGGCTGCGCGCGCGCACCATCTGTCCATTCGCTTGGAAGAGGTTTTGCGGCGAATCTCCCACGCCGCCACCCGCTGCGCGCGGCTCCTGATCGAGGGCTCAGGCGGCTTGCTCGTGCCGCTTGGCGAGGGGTACACGGTGGCTGATTTGATAGCGAAACTGAACTGCGAAGTCATCGTTGTATCACCCAATCGGTTGGGCACAGTGAACCATACCCTCCTCACGGCACGGGCTCTGCAACATATTGGCATTAAAAGGCTTAAGGTGGTCATGATGGCCCAGGCGCACCCCGATCCATCCTCGGATTCCAACCCCCGAATCCTGGCCGAATTGCTTGGGCAGATGCCGGTATTATCTCTCGACTTCCTCGGCGCGGATGCGTCCAACATGGCGGCCTTGAAGCGGGCCGAAAAAAAAGTTGAAAAAAGTCTTGCGGAGGTTCTCGCGTAGGCTAATCTGCGCGTTCGTTCTTTGCGAATCGAATAGATGGTTTCAGCGGCTGAAAATAGTTGAAGAAAGTTTTTGACATCAGCTCTGAAACGGGTAATTTGATGGAAGTTGCGAGTCCGCAGCTCCGGCGCAAAAAGCGAAAAAAAGCTTTTGACAGTCGGCGCAGCCTCAATAAAATGGCTGCGAATTAACAGAGGTCAGAGTGGCCGAGTTAAGATAGATTAAATCGGCGCTCGACTTTTTTGTCTCCCCAATTTGAGGGAAAGCTGGCGCAGGGACCGCCGGTTAAGCGGATGCGATAACGAATGCATCCGACGGGGAAGAAGATTTTTCGGGTGGCAACACCCGCTGCTCATTGAAAATTGAATTGTGCGATAAGTTAAGAGCCCCTTCGAGCGAGTTCTGTTAGTAGGACTCGTTTGGAGAGTTTTAAAGATTAAGACCGTTCGGTCACATGACCGAGCAACAAGTCGAATCGACTAACGTTTTTTAACGGAGAGTTTGATTCTGGCTCAGAACGAACGCTGGCGGCGTGGATAAGACATGCAAGTCGAGCGCTGGTTACAGGGTAGCAATATTCTGTAATCGGAGCGGCGCAAGGGTGCGTAACACGTGGGTAATCTGCCATGAAGTTTGGAATAACTCGCTGAAAGGCGAGCTAATGCCGGATGTGAAAACTGGGAGGCATCTCTTGGTTTTCAAAGCTGGGGACCGTAAGGCCTGGCGCTTCATGATGAGCCCGCGGCCTATCATCGGTAGTTGGCGGGGTAACGGCCCACCAAGCCTGAGACGGGTAGCTGGTCTGAGAGGACGACCAGCCACACTGGAACTGAGACACGGTCCAGACACCTACGGGTGGCAGCAGTCGAGAATTTTTCACAATGGGCGCAAGCCTGATGGAGCGACGCCGCGTG